>PVBE011169718.1_pt1 | contig 83349 bp, 78 predicted proteins | sample 1631181 | NCBI WGS metagenome assembly PVBE01 (sample SAMN08397723, study PRJNA350692) | Marine metagenome, whole genome shotgun sequencing project. | isolation source: water | place: Pacific Ocean | collected 2012-04 | reverse complement strand
TGGATGGGAGTTGCCCGGGGAGTTCGACATACTGCGGCGGTTGCTGGAGTCTCGGATGGGCAAGCGAGGCAAGCGAGAGTTCGTGCAGGTGCTGAGACTGATGGAGAACTTCCGGAAGCAAGAGGTACACAGCGCCGTACGAGATGCTCTTCGACTCGGGGCGGTGAGCTTCGACGCTGTCAAGCACCTGGTGCTGTGCAGGATCGAGGGCCGGCCACCGAGGCTTGACATGGAGCTGTACCCCTATCTGCCCAGGGCCAACGTTGCAACCACGTCGACCAGGGACTACATGACCCTCCTGGTGGAGAGCCGGTCATGAGCAACAAGTCCACGGTGTTGCTGGAGCACCATCTGAAGGCGCTCAAGCTCCCCACGTTCCTGAGAGAGTACGACAAGCTGGCTGGTCAGTGTGCTGCCGAAGGAGCTGCCCATCCGGACTACCTGCTGCGACTATCGGAGTTGGAGCTGATCGACCGTCACCATCGTATGGTGGAACGCCGGATCAAAGCGGCCCGGTTCCCGACGACCAAGAGCCTCGACACCTTCGACTTCTTATCGATGCCGTCGCTGAACAAGGCGCTGGTTCTGGAGCTAGCCCGTTGCGAGTACATCGAGCGCAGCCACAACGTCATCGCCCTCGGCAACAGCGGAACGGGCAAGACTCATATCGCTCTCGGTCTCGGTCTTGCCGCCTGTCAACGTGGACTGTCTGTTGGCTTTACCACCGCCGCCGCACTCGTACACGAACTGATCGAGGCCAGGGATGAACGGCGTCTGCTCAACCTACAGAGACGACTAGCACGACTCAAGCTGTTGATCATCGACGAACTGGGATTCGTGCCGTTGTCCAAGACTGGGGCTGAGCTGCTCTTCGAGGTGTTCAGTCAGCGGTACGAGCGTGGATCTGTCTTGGTCACATCCAACCTGCCCTTCGACGAGTGGACCGAGGTGTTCGGCTCTGAGCGGTTGACTGGAGCTCTCCTCGATCGTCTCACTCACCATGTCGACATCTTGGAGATGAACGGCGACAGCTTCCGCCTCAAGCACAGCCGGAAGTCCAACCAACCTCTGGCAACCGCCTAGCGCCGGCTCTTACGAACCGCGGACATTGACGCTCAACCTGCGGCGCTCGGTGGTACAGTTTTGCTCCGCCCCACTGGTACACTTTCACTCCGCCCTTGACAACAGAGGTCATTGCCGGTCAAAACGTGATTCAAATGCATCAAGTCACGCGCCGGTCAATCGTAATGCACACGCACGGCAATCGAGCTGACGCGCCTTATCGTTTCCGTTTTCTCGCAGGCCTGGCCGTGCTAGACTGGGCATTGCCCTGTCGGTTCGGCGCACTTGAGCGCATGACGGGCGCACGGAGGTTGGACTACATGACACGTGACGAGTCCGTCGAGACCTACTACTCGGATTCCGAACTCGGTCGCGCGATCCTAGACGCGCTAGCCGAGATGGGGAAAGATGCGAACTCGTTGACTATCGACGATCTTGCCCCGATAGACGCGTTTCACATCCGTGGACGGGTTGCGACCGCGGAGCTTGCCGGCATCGCGAATATTGCCGCGGGCGCCAATATTCTGGACGTCGGCAGCGGGCTCGGAGGCTCGGCTCGATTTCTCGCGTCGCAATTCGACTGCGACGTAACGGGACTCGACATCACGCGCGACTACTGCGATGTCGCGACCATGCTGTCAGACCTGGTCGGCCTAGGCGATTCGACCCGATTCGAGCACGGCAGCGCATTGGACATGCCGTTCGAGTCGGATGTCTTCGATGTGGTTTGGACGGAGCACGCGCAGATGAACATCGAAGACAAGCGCGGCTTCTACTCGGAGATAACCCGTGTTCTCAAGCCGGGTGGGAAGCTGGCGTTCCACGACATCTTTCAGGGACCGCAAGGCGTTGTCTCATTCCCCGTTCCTTGGGCCGGTGGCCAATCTCTCAGCTTCCTGACGAGCGAAGCCGACCTGCAGAGCCTGCTCGGCGAGTTCGGTTTCAACGTGTTGGCGTGGAAGGACGTAACCGAGGCGTCTGCGAAATTCTTTGAGAACCGGATCCCGGTGATGGAACGCCGCGCGCCGCCGCCGCTGGACCTTGCACTGGTAATGGGCGCGGACCGGATGTCGAAGTTCCGAAACTTGGGGCATGCTGTTGCCAACGGCCACGCGGCGGTGATTCTAGCGGTCATGGAGCTCACGGCTTAGCCGGAGTTCAAGGAGACTCTTGGAATGAAGATTCTTGTCATGGCCGCAGGCGCCGTGGGCGGCTACTTTGGCGGCGTCCTTGCGCGGGCGGGCAACGAGGTGAAGTTCGTTGCACGCGGCGAGGCGCTGCAAACGTTGCGATCATCGGGCATGCGCGTCACGAGCGTCAAGTCCGGCGACTTCGCGCTAGACAGCGTCGATGCCGTTGACCGGCTGGAGGGCGGTTGGCAGGCCGACCTGGTGCTGTTCTGCGTCAAAAGCTACCAGAACGATGGAGCCATCGACCTAATCCGCCCCGCGGTAGGGGACAGCACGACGATCTTGACCGTCCAAAACGGGATCGGCAACGGCGATCAACTCGAGGCTGCCTTGGCTCAAGGGCACGTGCTGGTTGGCGCCGCGTACGTTTCGGCCGAACGGGTAGGGCCGAACGGTTTCGCGGAGTTGGGCGGGACCTGTCAGATCGTCTTCGGCGAACAGGACGGCTCCAGGTCCGAGCACGCGACTAGGGCCCACGAAACCTTTCTCGATTCCGGCATCGATGCGGTGCTCTCGGACAACGTGAACGTCGCGTTGTGGAACAAGCTGGTGTACATTACGGCGCTCAGTGGCATGAGCTGCCTCGTCCGAGCGCCGTTCGCCGAAATCTTGGACAACCCCCGTACCGCCGACCTGGTTGCCCGCGTGGTTCATGAGACCGCGGCGGTCGGCAGAGCTTCGGGAGTCGAACTTGCTGCAGATCTTGAAGAGAGCACTTTGCAGGAATTTGAGCGCGAAGAAGCCGAACTGGTGTCGTCCATGTACGGCGATCTACTAGCGGGCAAACCGTTGGAGCTGATGGCTTTGAATGGCGCGGTGTCCGACCTCGGGCGCCGTTACGGCGTCGCGACCCCGATCAACGATCTCATCACCGCATGCCTATCGGTTGCACATCAACGTGCAATCCGCTGATCTGGCAGCCGCCATCCGGTCGTTCCGAAGGAGGAGACAATGACCTACATCTACGATCCGGAAGAGATGAACCCGCGTGAACTCGCGCCCGGCGTAAACCTGAGGACGATGTCGGGTGAAAAGATGATGCTCAGCGTCGTGAACATCGACGCCGACGCAGTTATGCCGCCGCACGCCCATCCCCACGAACAAGCGGGCATGGTCCTGGAAGGCGAGTTCGAATTCACGATTGGCGGAGATACGCAGACCGTCAAAAAAGGCGACGTGTACATCATCCCCGGCGGCGTCGAGCACAGCCTGCGCGCCAACGGAGAGCCGTCACTCGCTTTGGACATCTTCAGCCCGCCCCGCGAAGACTACATGTGACGCTTACGTAGACTGTCGAGACACCACCCCAGGTCCGATTCCGGTCGGCCGCCGGGCGTTCCGCCGCGGTCAATCAAAAACCCCCCTGCCTCAAGAGGAAGGAGGGTTTATCGAATGCCTATTATTCGGTTCCGGGAGGAATTGCGGCTATCAGTTCGCAATCGGAACAGAAGACATGAAACGGCTGCCCGCGTTTGGCGACTAGCTGCCGAATCGAACCGCGGCGACAGCGTCATCATACTCGACGCCCTTTGTCGACCAGAATATACCCGCGATGTCGTCGACGGCGGCGACCAGTTCCTCGGCAGAGGCGCGGTTTACGTTCTGCTTGTTCGCGGCTGCCAGCTTGTTCGCTTTCCAGATCTTGTCGTGCAGATCGGGATGGGACTCAAGATGGGCCGGGGTGAAGTAGTCGTGCCACAGGATGTCGAGTTCCTTCTTGCAGAGCGACGCGTGCTCTTCCTTTACCGCGATGTAGCGAGACAACGTGTTCTGGTAAGCGGCCTGGTTGTCGCCAGCCTCCAGCGCATCGATCCGAACGATCATCTTGAGAACTGTCTGAGCTGCAATCTTCGCGGAAATCGGATCATAAATTCCGCATGGAATGTCGCAGTGTGCGCTCACCTGATTAATGTGTAGTGTGTCCATGAGTTTCGACTTAAGCGTCATCGTTGTTGGGGCTCCTTTCGGGCGGGTTAGTACAATATGACCTTAGCGCAAGGTTTCGAATGTCGCAACTAATTCCCGCGCTGTGGAACTCAACGTCCGCACGGGAACTTCATCGCCTCTGAATCGGACAGCCGGGCTCGCGTCTTGCGAGTCGAATCCTCTCTGCCAACCCAGGCCGCATCGCCCGCCAGCCGCGATCCCGATCGAGCCGACGACGCCCGTCATCATGAGGTATCCTTCGATTCGGGAGCCAAAGTAGATGTTGACGTTCCGAAAACGCATGAATCGATGGTCGGTATGTTCCGTGAACGGCCAGAGCATGGAACCGTCGTTGAAAGACGGAGACTTGCTGCTGATTTCCAGATCACCGGTCGCCCGTCTTCACCGTGGCGCCGTGGTGATTGTGTCGTCTCCGGAGGCCGAAGGCGGAGCGCAGGTAAAGCGCATGATCGGCCTGCCCGGTGACACGGTAGCGCTCGAAGACGGCTCGCTCCTGATCAACGATGAACCGCTCCACGAGCCGTACCTCGGCGGCTTGCCGCAAACGTTGGGCTTGGGCAGCCGTCGCTGGACAGTCGGCGACGGCGAATGCTTCGTACTCGGAGACAACCGAGCCCACTCGACCGACAGCCGGGAGTACGGCCCGGTTCTGTTGAGTGCGATCCTTGGCGTGGTCAAGGTCCGCCTGTGGCCAATGTTTCGTCGTCGGCTTAGCGCGTAGTCGTTCCGAACGCAGATTTAATCGAGAGCCAGTCGTTTCCCATCAACTCGCGCAACATCGCGCCCCTCCCTTGTCGATAACCGTCAGGCTGCCACCGATACGTACTCGGGTCGGACCGCCCGCGCCCAGGCCACCGTGCCGCGCAATGCTCCGTGAGCTGCCACGTGACGATCTTCGACGCCGGCCCGAGCGGTGACGACAACATCCGACCGTCGCCTAAGCGTCGCGAGCGCTGGCATCGCCAACACGGCCAGCAGCACCGCGGCGGCCACGAACGCGACGTGGGGCGTTATCCATCTGGCCGCTACGATCAACAGCAACGGACCTGCCACACCGCCCAGTTGAATCGACGATTCCCTGATCCCCATCACTCGCGACAGATGTCGCTCCGGCGTGATGTCCAAGTACAAGGCGCTCAGCGCCGGCGCCGCCAACGCTTCGCCGGCGCCGGTGATCAGAGCCGCTCCAACCAGCATCGGGAACGACGTGAACAGGGCGAGCCCGGCGTATAGCGTGGAGGTCATCGTCAAGCCCAGGATAATCACAGGCGTTCGACCGTACCTGTCGCTCACCTGACCCAAGAGCACCTGACCGCTCACCATGGCGACCCCGTACGCGGCCACCAAATCGCCGAACTGAATGCTGGTCCACTCCAGCCGATCATACACATAGTAGACCATTTGAAGATTCGCGAAGCCGTACACGAACTCCAGCATGAAATTGAGGAACAACAAAGCTGCGAACACAATTAACGGTCTCGGCATGCTGGATCCGACAGGCCGGCCAACTTGCTCTTGTTGCTACTTCTCGTGGCGCATCCGAAGGGTTTCGCGCTTTCGAAATGTGCGCGTACGAGTCTCCGAGACGAAGAATGCAGCCGCGACAAGCGATACAAGACCGGCGGAGGCCGACGCGACAAACGGCGCCTCGAATCCGAGTGTCTCGTATAGCACGCCGCCGACCACCGGACCGAAGACCAGCCCGGAGCTCACGCCGCCCATCAGGATCCCGGTCCATCGCGCCTTGGCTGTGCTCGGCGCGATGTCTGCCACGACTCCCAACGTCGCGGGCATGAGGCTGCCAATCACGGCGCCTTGGATTGCTCGCAGAACCACGAACGTTCCGCCCGATTCAGCGAAAACGTATCCGACGTTGACGCCGACGAACGCGGCGAAGGCGGCCAAAATGATGGGACGCCTGCCGAATCGATCGGCCAATCCGCCGGCCAGCGGGGCAGCGACGAACGCTGCAAGGGCATACGAGAGGGCCATCAAGCCCAAACCTTCGACGCCTGCGCCAAGTTCGACCAGTCGTTTGCTGAAAATGGGTATGACGATTCCGAACCTGGTTGTCGTCAAAGCCACGGTGACCGCGAGTAAAATGAGCACGGAGCGAGCGCGCTTTGCGTTCGGGGTCGAGCCCGTGATTCCGGCCGCCGCCGTAATTTGATTGAGGTTGCTGTGCGCGTTATTGGTCGTCATGGACTGACTCCGAGCTCGACGAACAGCGTCGAGAGATCTGTGTAGATGGCTTCGCGTTCGATGAGACCGTTGGCCACGTCGTGGAACGTCGCGCCTCTGATTCGCACCGTCCGTCCGGTCGCTGCCAGAGGCGACGGCACGATTGGCGGACTCACCGGTCCCGAGTTGGTCGCCGTGAACGTCCATTGGGTAGCGACGACGTCTTCGGCGGCCAGCGTGCATGAGACTTCGTAGTCGAGCTCCGGGAACGCCGCGAACAGCGCGTGCCAGAACCGCTGGCTTTCGCTCGACGAGACCGGACCTCGGTTGAAGACGTCCATATGCGCGAAGTCTCAGACATACCGCTCTGAACGAAGCGAGATCATCCCGTCGACATTCCTGTCGGCCAAAGCCTGTGTGTATTCGGATATTACGTCCAGGGCGGTGATGGTCGCCATTTCGAGTCCTCCTCCGAATCTGTCTCAGCTTGCCGGGGCCGATTGCAGTACAGCCGTGCCCTCCAACGGGAACCCGGCGTGCTCCCAATCGGCGACGCCTCCCGCGTATCGGCGGACGTTCTTGTATCCGGCTGCTCTCAGCGCCATGTCCGCCCACTTGCTGGCGAAGCATCCGCCACCGGAGCAATAGACGACGATTTCGTCATCATGCGCCAAGCAATTAGGGTCGGTCCAAGAGTCGAACGGAAGCGGAACGTTGATCGATCCCGGGATGTGTTTCGTGTCGAACGCATCTCATCGAAGACCATGACCAGCTTGAACTCATCCCCGTTATCGAGCTTTTGCTTCAACTCCATCCAGCCGATTGTTTTGCTTTCACCTAGAGTAGACAGCTTCATTTCGATAATCTCCTCCGCCTCACCGGCCAACTGCCGCTGGGCTGCGTATCCCATCGAACAGATCGTTTTCCACTTCCTGGCCAACGTTGACAAGACTGATGGCGCGGTAGAACGCCGGGTGACCCCAAAGGAACTCTTGGTCTTCGTCCGGTTGGCTTTTCAATATCTCGTATCCCGGCAATTGAGAACGGTGATTGAGAATTGCTTCGAGCACGGTCGGCCAGTGAGCGGATGCGTCCACGCGGGTCGTTATCGCCCAGGGTTGCCACGCCACCGTTCGGCGGTCCTCGCCTATGACGTTCATCACGAGCTCGCCGAATACCTTCTCGAATGCCGCGATGTTTTCGGTTGTCTCGACCATGTAGTAGAGCTTCGACACACGATGCGATCGTCGTTCGATCGCCCCGTCGTGGTCCGCATCGGCCGCCGCGACTACGGCCGCGGTCGCGAGTTGGCAGACGGCGATGTGGTCGAGATGACCGTACGAACCGTTGGGGTCGAATGTCACCACCACGTCAGGCTTCACCCTGCGGATGTGCTCGACCAACTCTCCCACGACCACTGCCTGGTCCGCATCGGCCAGCTCGCCGTCACGATAGTCGAGGAACGAAACCTCTTGAAGTCTGAGCACTTTAGCGGCGGCCTTGAGCTCTCGCTCGCGTATGTGCCCCTGTGCTTCGGGTCCCGGATAATCAGACGGTTCGCCGAACCAGCCGCTCTCTCCGCGCGTCGCCGTGACCCAATAGGTCTCGACGCCCTCGGCGGCGTACTTCGCGAGGATTCCGCCTGCGCCGAGGGACTCGTCGTCCGGGTGGGCCAGAATGCACATGAGCTTCAATTTACCGGCCATCGTCTCATCTCCTGGGTGAGCGGCGACTGTCCCGATGTTGCGGGACAATCGCCGCGTTTCTTGTTTTCCGTTTGCTCCGGATCGTCCTATGCGGCCAGCCGGTAAAACCTGAAGAACGGGTTCTCAATGTCCACGACTTCGACGCTCTTGAATCCGGCCTGCTCGGCGTACGAGCGGACCGTTGAGGCCTTGATGGCCGTACCCGTTCCGGCTGCATCAGGGAAGACCATCGCCTGCGGCAGGCAGTGCAGAATGCTTGCGTTGTAGAAAAAGTTGCCCAACAGGTTGGTGTTGTCTTCCACTGATTCTTCGGCCGTTTCGTCGGCGATCAAGATGGTTCCGTCCGGTCCGGCGAGCTCACGCATCTTGGCGAGCATCTCCACCGGGTACGGCATGTCGTGCAGGCACTCGAACGCGGTAACCAGGTCGTAAGGGCCGGTCAACTCGGTTTGCTCGACAGGTGTGTGGTGGAAGGTGACTCGGTCGGACACGCCCTGCTCTTTGGCGAGGTCCTTTGCCTGAGCGACGGACGCTTCGTCAATGTCGATCCCATCGACTGTCACTTCCGGGAAGCCGTTCGCCAGCGCGACCGAAGACCAACCTATGCCACAACCAACCTCGGCGACCGTGCCGCCGTTCTTCAGCTTGGCTTCGACATCCGGCAGCGCTGAAATCCAGCCACTGACGTAGTCGTTCACAAACATCGAGCGATTGCCCAGGCCGATGGCCTCGAGCGCGTCTTGTCCGTAAGCCTCGTAGGGAACGCCACCGCCGGTCCGAAACGCTTCCGTCAGCTCGGGAATCACCGACGACATCGTCGTGACCCACTGAGTGAACGGGGTCGCGTATGCAGGATTGTCGCGGTCGACGAGAACGGCCGCGTGCTCCGGCGAAATCGAATACTTGTCGGTGCCAGGGTCGCGATCCAGAAGTTCGCCGGTGACTTGGGCTAGCAGTCACTCTTCGACGTATCGCTGGGACAACCCTGTCCTCACGGCGAGTTCCGCGGGGGTTGCGGGTCCATCGTCGACGAGGTTCTTGTACAAGCCGGTCCGATGACCCACCAATATGGTCAGGCAACTCAGCGCCCCGTTTACCTCAACCAGAACCCGTTCCGACAACGCCTCAATCTTCTGCTCGTCCATCGTGGCCCTCCTGCCAGATTTGTCCCGCCCCATCGGCGGCTTACTGACAGATTAGCTCGATGGATCGAAGAGTAAATCCCAATTCCTTGCGGTTTCCGGAATTGGGCGAGAAAGGGCGCGGCACTGAGTACCTACAATAAATGGGAGGTACGTGGCGAAGGCCAGACCGACCATCTTGTCGAGTTGGACACGCGATGCCGCACTCCGGCGTGGTCACGGACTGCGCTGAGGCAAGCGCGCCATCCGGGGGATATCAAGGAGGCGATCGATAGACGGATCGTCAATTGATTCGCACATCATGACATTACAGAGAGGCTTAGACGTTCACCCCGCGAAGCTCTCTGCGTTGTCTTTCGGCCGGTAGCCCAGCGTCTCCCACGCGCGCGGGGTGTCGTAGATCTTCCACGTGTTTGCAGACGCGCCGTAGAAGATGTCGTAGCCGATGCCTTCGACCTCGATGCATCGCTGCACCATCGTCGCCAGGTCTCGGCGGCTGAGCCAGCTCACACGGCTACGGGCGTCGTCGCCCGGCTTGTCGTCGCCGCCCATCGTGCCGAGGCGGATGCAGATCACGGTCATCCCGAAGTCCTCGGAGTAGTAACGGCCGAGCGACTCGCCGAAGATCTTGCTCGCGGCATAGGGGCCGTCCGGGCGCACCGGCATGTCGTGCGTGACCAACGGCACGTCCGCAGGGTCGAGGTCGCCGTATTCGCCGTTCGCGATCGACGCCCAGGGCTCGTCCTGCTCGTACATGCCGACCACGTGCATCGAGCTGAAGAACACGACTCGCGCGACGCTGGATTGCCTCGCAGCCTCGAACACGTTCGCGGTGGCGATGATGTTGTCGGGCAGCAGCACGTCCCACCAGATGTCGGGTGTGTGTCGAGGTTCAGCAGCCAGATGCACGATGACGTCGTTGCCCTTCGCGGCGCCGAGGACGACCTCGTAGTCGGTCAGGTTTGCGACGGTGGAATCGAGGCGCTCGACGGGGAGCCGGTCGATGCCGCTGAACTCGAAGCTGTCGCTGAGGCGTTCGCGGAGGTAGGTTCCGATGCGTCCGGCGGCTCCGGTTAGCAGAACTTTCTTTCGAGGCGTTGACGACGACATTTTCGGACCTTTCGCGTGAGAAGGACGTACGGCAAAGGGGCGAGCCCCTCTGCACTCCCCACGATTCACGATTACATGCGAATAAGTGCTGGGACCGTTAGCTCGCCGCACAGGTCGTCGAACCACTCGACCACCTCTCGATGCAGTGGGATGCCGTTGGCGCGACGGTCCCGCTCGTCCTCGGCTTCCGACAGACCCGGATACATTACGCGGTCGTGGCCGGGCGCGGGCTTGGTCTCACGCAATGTTCGCAGCATCTGGTCCATATTCGCCTTGAACGTGTGGAGCTCTGTGAACTGCGCGACGTCGTAGGCGGCGAAGTAGTGCCGCGCCAGGGTCGACGGATCGACCATGGCAGGCAGCACGCCGGAAAGCATGGTGGCTAGCGTTTCGACCATCAGTCCGAAGCCGAACCCCTTATGCGAGCCCTGTTCGCGAGTTCCGCCCAGGGGCAACTGGTGGTACTCCCCGCTGGGCGGCGGTTGCGTCTCCTCCATGATCGGTGTGCCGTCTTTGGCGGCGATCCAACCGGGCAGGAGGTCCGCGCCGACGCGAGCTGCCAAACGCGTTTTGTTGCCGGCGATCGCGGATGTCGCGGCATCGAACAGCAACGGCGGCTCGTCGCCCGCCGGCGCAGCGATCGAGATCGGGTTTGTCCCCATCCTCGGCTCCGCCGCGAACGTGGGCAGGATGCCGGTTCCCGTGGCAGTGCCGCACATGCCAACCATCCCTGCCTCGGCCGCTTGCATCGCGAAGTGGCCCACCGCCCCGAGGTGCCCGCTGTTGTGGACCGTCACGATCCCGACGCCGACATTGCGGGCCTTCTCGATCGCGATGTCCATGGCTTTGGAACCGATGATGATCCCCAAGCCGCGGTCACCGTCGATCACCGCGGTTCCCGGCGACTCGCGTTCGATGCGCCAATCGGGTCGAGGGCTGAGCGCGCCGCTCGTGTACAGCCCGACGTAGTCCGACATCTTGTTCGATACTCCATGAGTTTCGACGCCGCGCAGATCGGCCGTCACGAGAACGTCCGCTCCGTTGGCGGCATCCTCCGGCGCCAGCCCCATCTTCTCGAAGATCGCCGTGACAGTCGCGCGCAGCGACGCCTCGCCGATCAAGACTCGGTCTTCTTTCGGTACTCTGAACCGTTCGAGCATCTTTACTCCTCAATCCACAATTCCTTGACTTGGCGGTCAGCCGGTCCACTTCTCTTCGATCTGGGCAGCCAACTACCCGTCGAGGCCGCGCTGCAAACCCCTCAGGAACGCCATGTGGCCAGGTGCTGCATGAGCTCGCCGACCCCGGATTGCCGAATGGCGACCGGCCCGGCGCCACGTCCAGATCGCTTGGGTCGATGCTTTCCAGGTACGCGACGGTCTCGGCCCGGACCGCCTCGGAGTAGTCGCGGAGGTCTTCGCCGTTGAGCCTCGGGAACGCGGCGAGCTCGTCGACGCCGTACCCGAAGCCACGCTCGTCTTCGCGCAGGCCGAGTTCGTCGTGCCACGCGTCACGCGACCACACGTCAGGTTTGTCTTGAGCGAAAACTGAGAACCATCGGTCTTCAACGCCGTCGTGTGCCACATGATGAACGCGATCGAATTCGACTCGCGGTTCGGTCGCCAGTTGAGCTCCTCGTCCGTCAATCCGTCCACGGCTCGATCCAGCCGGACGCGATAGTCTTCCAGGGTGTCACGGGTGAACTCGATCAGGGTCATGCAGTCTCCTTGTTACACGCGCTTCAGCGGCGACACCGTGAACTCGCCGCAGATATCGTCGAACCACTCGACCACCTCGCTGTGCAGCGGGATGCCGTTCGCGCGACGATCTTTCTCCTCCTCGGCCTCCGACAACCCAGGATAGAGCACACGGTCCTGCCCCGGAGCCGGCTTTGTATTTTGAAGCGTCTCAAGGACGCGATCCATGTTGTCCTTGAACGTATCGACATCGGTGAACGCGGCGATATTGTAGGCCGCGAAATGGTGCTTGTACATGCTCTCGAACGGAATTTCGTCCAACATTGTAGGCACGGAATCGGACAACATGCCGCTGAAGATTTCGACCATCAGCGAAAATCCGTGGCCTTTGTGCAACCCGCCCTCACGAGTCCCGCCGACCGGCAGTCCAAGAAGCTGGCCCTGGCGGTTTGGGAGTTTCCTCTTCCATTATCGGGACGCCGTCCAGATCGGCTACCCACCCGGGCGCCAAGTCGGCGCCGACCCGACGGGCGAGATCGAGCTTGTTCAAGGCGATTGCCGAGGTTGCGACGTCAAACAGCACCGCCGGCTGGCGTCGGGCCGGGGCCGCGTACACAATGGGATTGGACCCGAGGAGGGCTTTCGCTCCGAACGTAGGCAGAATGTCGTTTCCACCGGCGGTCATGCACACGCCGATCATGTCGTTTTGCGCCGCGATCATCGCGAAGTGACCGACCGCGCCCAGATGTCCGCCGTTCCGCATCGTCACAACGCCGGTCCCGACGTTGCGCGCCTTCTCGATGGCGACTTCCATGGCGCCTCGTCCAGCCATGATGCCTAATCCACGGTCACCGTCCATCACGGCGATCCCTAGCATCTCCCGGACAATGCGGACGTTGGGGTCGGGGTTGACCATGTTTTCTTTGTAATCCTGGATGTAGCGCCGCATGACGTTCGACACGCCGTGGGTCTCGACGCCGCGAAGGTCGGTCATGGTCAGCACGTCGGCGCCTTCCGCGGCTTGGTCGCTGGGCACACCCATTTTCCCGAACAGCGCCGCCACCGTCGCCTGCAGCGACTCGTGGTCGATCATAACTCGATCTTCCGGCTTTACTTTAAACCGTTGTAGCATCTGTCCTGTGCTCGCCTTGGACGATCACGATCTGGCACGGTGAAATGTCGCGTCTGAGCGATTTTCGGCGCGATTATGACCAACCTATTCACACGCGCTTCAACGGCGACACGGTGAACTCGCCGCAGACGTCGTCGAACCACTCGACGACCTCGCTGTGCAGCGGAATGCCATTCGCGCGGCGGTCCTTCTCTTCTTCGGCCTCCGGCAGGCCAGGGTAGAGCACGCGGTCCTGTCCCGGAGCCGGCTTTGTATTTTGAAGCATGTCGAGGATGCGGTCCATCTTGTCTTTGAACACGTCAAGATCCGTGAACGCGGAGACGTTGTAGGCCGCGAAGTAGTGCTTGAACCCGCTCTGGAATGGCGTGTCGTCCAGCATCGAGGGCACTGAATCGGAAAGCAGACCGCCGAATATCTCGACCATCATCGAGAACCCGTAGCCTTTGTGCGATCCGCCCTCGCGTGTTCCGCCGAAGGGCAGCCCGAAGAAATTGCCGGCCTCCTCGGGAGCGACCTCCGTCATGATCGGGTTGCCGTCGAGGTCAGCCACCCAGCCGGGCAGCAGGTCGGACCCGACTCGACGAGCGAGGCCCACCTTGTTCATGGCGACGGCTGAGGTGGCGACGTCGAACAGCACCGGCGGCTGGTTCCGCGCGGGGGCCGCGTACGAGATCGGGTTCGCGCCGAGCCGGCCCTCAGCTCCGAACGTCGGCAGCACACTGGCGCCTCCAGCAGTCATGCAGACGCCGATCATGTCGTTTTGCGCCGCGATCATCGCGAAGTGGCCGACCGCGCCGAGGTGTCCGCTGTTGCTCATCGTCACGACGCCGGTTCCGACGTTGCGCGCCTTCTCGATGGCGATGTTCATCGCGCCGCGCCCGACCATGATGCCCAGCCCGCCGTCGGCGTCCATCACCGCCGTACCGGGAGTCTCCCGCACGGTGCGGACGTTGGGATTCGGGTTCATCCGTCCCCCTGAGTACATCTGGATATAAGCGCGCATCATATTCGACACGCCGTGGGTCTCGACGGCGCGCAGGTCGGTCATCGTCAGTACGTCCGCGCCCTCGGCGGCCTGGTCCTTAGGCACGCCCATCTTCTCGAACAGCGCCGCCACGGTTGCCTGCAACGACTCGTGGTCGATCATCACTCGGTCTTCCGGCTTTACCTTGAATCGTTCTAGCATCGGTCGTCCACCTCAATGGAAAGAGTTGCGATCTGCGCACAAAATGTTCGCGCAACGACCACCGTCGATGCGACACCGGTGAGACTACCACACGCGCTGTGTGTAGTCACCATCTTCGCGCGCCGGGGTCAGCCTGAAGACCGCGCCCGCCACCGCGTTTCGGTGCTCTGGCCCCGATAGAATCGGGGCCAAGCCCTCCACTCCGCACCCAAACCTGCGCCGTGCCCTGAACGCCACACAACCCTCATCGAACCCAACGTGACGCCTCCGACACGTCACATACAATGGCATCGGCACAGCGCCAATCCCACTCTTGCGGACGATGATGGTCGAAAACCAGGGACAAGAAGACCAGGACAAAAAAGAAGACACTTTCGACTCCGCGGGCGGAGGCCATCGAATACCTCTCGATGGACCAGGCCCGTGTCCTCGCCATCCGCCACGCGCGAGAGAACACTGACTTCTACCCCAGTCGGTACCGCGACCACGACCTCGTCTGAGAAGTCGCGAGCGCCGAGGAAGACGAAGACTACTACCACATACGCCTGACGTTCCGTCCGGCGCTCCGGTTCAACGGCGAGCCCGGCGTCGAGCTTCTGAGCATCGACAAGGTCGGCGAAATCGAGCTCCGGCAGCTACTCAGCGAACCGCGACCGAAACGGCGCTGGTGGATCCCCGCCGCGGGAGTCGCCGTGCTCGCCATTGCCGCGATCCTCGCCGCAATCGGCCTGATCGACACGTCTGATTCGCCGCCCGCCGCGACGCCCGAGCCGACGACCGTCTCTGTCGTCCCTTCCGTCCCTTCGGTCCCTACGACGCCGACGACGCCCCAAACGCTGGGCCAAGCGCCGGCAATCCCGCTGCTCATCGATTCGCCGACCGCCGTGCCGATCCCCGCTGGTCAACCCGTGAAACTTGTATCCCCGCGCGGATACGTGACCGTCGACATGCCCGCGGACTCTGCAGTCGACGGCGCCGCGCTTTGGTATCAGCCCGTGGCGCTCGAGAGCGCTCCATCGTTGCCTTTCGGGTTCGTCGGCACGGGCAAGGTTTTCGACCTACAGGTGACCCGTCAGGATCAGTCAGTCGGCGGATGGCATGAGTTCGCTGAACCGGTCACGATTACCGTTGCGCTTAACGACGCCGATGTAGCCGCCGCGCGAGGCGACGCATCGAATCTGGTGATGCAACACCTGAAATCCGGCGACACCGATTGGACCGCATTGCGGACAGTCGCCGATCTCAACAATCGCACCGTGTCAGCCGAAGTCAGCAGCTTCAGCGTCTTCGCGTTAAGTGTCCGCGCCGAGTCGACACCAACCCCAACGGCCGCTCCCCAAGTCGGACCGGCGCCAACCGAGACATCGCTGTCGACACCGACCGCGACGCTCACACCATCGCCCGCCGCAACCGCGACGCCGACGGTAGCACCAACACCGTCGCTGACTCCGACTCCCACTGAAACGGCGATGCCCGCCCCCACGTCGACGCCTTCGCCGACGTGAAGCGCGACGCCGACGGTCACGCCGACACCCTCGCCGACGTCAACGTCGACCCCAACCCACACACCCGTCTCCGCCACGGCCCCGACGCCAACGCCTACCGTCGTCGGAGCATCGAGCCCGCCGAACTAGAAGCCGCACGTACCGAGCCAATGGGACGCCCCGCTCGTCGTGACCTCGGCGCGCTCGCAATTCCTCGAAACCCCGCCGCCGGGGGAGAGTCTGTTCACTGGCGAGCAGGTCTACGTCCATTGGGCGATCACCAACGATTCACGGTGGGCCGTCACCGAGCCGTTCCAGGTCGGCATCGAGCTCGATCATGAGCTCATCATCACCTTCCCCGTATCCGGTCTCGGATCAGGTGAGACCGCGCGCGAGCTCAACATCGCTTTGTTGATCGACTGCGGAGACCGCGAGCTCGTCTTGGTCGTCGACACGGACGGTCGCGTAGCCGAGAGCGATGAAACGGACAACCGATACGCGGTCACGTCGACGTGGGCAACACTTGCTCCGACCCCCACGCCCACCGCGACGCAATCGGGTTCGACGCAGACGACTGGCGTCACGTTCCGCTGGACGTATCAACCCGACGGATCGAGGAACCTCACGAGCGGCGTCTCGACCGGCGTCACCACGCTGAACGTCGAGCACGGCTTCATCTTCTCGACACAAACCGTCACCGGTCCAAGCGCGGACTTCTACTACCTCGATTCCTCGTGCACCGGATGCTCCGGCACGTCCGGTCCCGGATTCTGGGCCAACAGCGGCTCGGCGGTGTCCACGACCTCGGCTCGATGGACTTCGACTCGGTGACCAAGGCGCCGGACGCCCCAGCAGGCGCGTTCACGTACTACAACAGCCAGGAGACCTTCGCGGACCAAGGCCACGTGTACGTCATCGTCACAAAAGACGGCGCTCACTACGCGAAACTGCAAGTGACTTGGGTCACGGGCGCCGGCATAACCCCGGCCGCGGCCGCGACGCCTACGCCGACGCCGGCGCCAGATGCGCGCCCGAGCATATTGATGGAAGGTGTAGATACGGTTATCTCGTTGAGAATGACCCATGTGACTGTCGCGACTCGAGCGTCCACCGCAACAGGGGTCACCGTTGGCGGCGTAGATGTAGTATTCGACCTCCAAATTTCCGACATTTCGACCCAAAGAGTCACAGCCGCCCTTGTCGTCCTGTCCGAGGGAGCGGATCCGACGCTCACCCTGAAGATGGCGCCCGTAGACGCCGGACGCAGCACCACGGCACTGGAAGGGATTGCTGCCGTTGGCGTTGATCATGCGGCCATCCTCCCAATCACCGTAGTTTCAGTAGATGCCGCACAGCAACGAGTAGGCGGATTAGCGTACACGGGAGTGGATGCGGCCGAAAACATTAACCTATCGCCGCCTTAGCTAAACATGTGTAATGCAAGAGCCCTACAAGACCTGAAACAGGGCGGCAAGGAGATCGGTCATGAATAAACTCAGGAGCACGAAGAAAACGGTCGGAATCGTTGGAGTTTCGATGGCTCTTCTGGCAGCAACCGCGTTGGGTATCCCCTACATCGGCCAGTTGGCAGGGATCTCAGAGGGGGGTGCGCTTTTACCTTCGTTGGTTTTCGCAGCGCCCGGCGACGGACTCCCCGCCAGTTTTGACAAGAGTTTGCCGGGATTCAGTGCATATTTGAACCTAGGCGCAGCCGTCGATATAGAGAAGATCAAAGCCGAGCTCTCATCAGTGAGGGGGGAATCGGCGAATCATGTCTTGGGCAAAGTGAGTGAGTGAGATTTCTTGTACGCTGACAAAAGCGGTTGGCTGGTCGCGTACTGGCATCGAGATAGCCCCAGTAGCCAGGCTGCCCTCTGGACAGCATCGGGCGTACCCGCGTTGCGCGGCACACCTGGGCACGCCCCTCTTGTCGTCGCCATGGCAGCGTTAGGCTTGGACTACGAGGCTGCAAACAAGACATAAAGTATTATCATTGGGCTTATCCGGCGGCGACACAGGCGGTAGTGTTGGTTCGGGGGACGGTTGGCACCACAGCGACGATGACATTCGAGGTGCCTGCGCAGTACGCGGTCGAAGAAGCTTCTTGGTCGTTAATAAGCAACACCGGCTTTAGCACCTTTGTGGTCAATGATAATGCGATCAGGGCGAGTTCCGGCGTGGCAACATTCCAGAACTTTGCAGTAGACACCTCACATGTGTTTGTGCTCAAACCCCGTTCCACCGTCGACAGAATGGGAGTGGCGGTGGTCTTGGTTCTGCAATAAGAGTTAAATCCGGGAGTTCCGCGCTTGCGGTATAGACGCAATTACGAACGAGACGACTGAGCACATCAAGTTCCCGGAGATTCTCAATCAAAAAACGAACGGGTATCTAACCGACTTGATGTCGTATCGGGCTCGATGAGCGAACCCGCGGGGATTGGCGATGGCAAGGGTGCAGGCTTCGGACGGGTTCTCACCTCCGTATGACGTTCGGTAACAGAGTTGCGCGCTAGTTGTTCACACTTGTAGTGGCTGTGCAAAAAGAGCAACCGGCGTGTGGAAAGGCGGCGACTTGCGAAACGAATTCACCGCAGTTATTGAGCAAGACGGCGAGTGGTTCATCGCGTATTGCCCTGAAATCCCTGGCGCAAACGGGCAAGGCGCAACGAGAGATGAGGCGCGCGACAGTCTGGCTGGAGCGATCGTACTCATCCTCGAAGACCGTCGGGAAGACGGGCTCCGCGGAGTACCGACCGACGCAACCCGCGAGACGATCACGGTCACGTGAAACGAAGCAAGTTGCCGCACCTCCAGTGATCCATAGGATTATCCGTAGCTTGTTCGTTCCTGAACTCGGCCGCCGATAGCAATAGCGCGCGTCGCCGCCGACATCTCCGCCGCTGTTGAGCCTCAGCCCAAACCCGTTGCGTCGCCCTTCCGCTTGAGACCCCACGCCTCGCCCTGTATCATCGCCGCATCATTCGTCGACGCAAGCCCGATCCGGAGGTCTCCGTATGCAGAACGACCAAATTGCGAAAAACCTTGACATCGTGTGGAGCTCGATGAGTGAGCTGTGCGCCGGGTTCAGCGATGAGCAATGGGAGCTTCCGACCGACTGTCCCGGATGGTCGGTGAAGGATCAGCTGTCGCACATTGTCGGTTCTGAGTCGACGGCGCTTGGGAACCTGGTTCCGGAGCACACGCCGCCCGAGGCGAATCATGTCAAGAATCCGGCCGGCGCGTCCAACGAGATTCAGGTCGACTGGCGACGGTCGTGGTCGGGCTCTGAGGTGCTCGCCGAGTTCAACGAAGTGACGGCGAAGCGTCGCGAAGCGCTGGCCGCGATGACCAAGGCCGACTTCAATGTCGAGACGGAGACACCCCGCGGGACGACCACGATGGCGGACAGACTCGGCATCCGCATATTCGACGCCTGGGTCCACGAACAAGACATCCGTCGAGCCGTGGACGTGCCCGGCGCCTTCGACGGTCCGGTCGCCGAGTACGCGATGGAGCGTATGACCGACGTGATGCCGTTCGTCGTCGGCCGGCGGGCGGGCGCCCCAGACGGCTCGTCGGTCGTGTTTCGGATTTCGGCGCCGTTCGCGCTGGATTTTGCGATTGCAGTTGTCGACGGCAGAGCGTCGCGCGTGTCCGACGAACCCGCGCACCCGACGGTCACGCTCTCGATGAGCTCGGTGAACTTCCTGCGCTTGTGCGCCGGCCGCGTTGACCCCGACGTCGCGATCAACGCGGGTCTGGCGGAAACTTCCGGATTTTTCGGATTGGGCGAAGCTATCGTGCGCCAGATGAGTTACATTCCGTGATGATGCGCCCGCTTCCTGGCTGCCGCTGCCATCCGCGCGCCGTGTATCCTTTCGCTCCGTTTAGCGGTCAACTAGCGGGATTCGGATAACGATGAGGGGAACCATGAAATACACGGTTGTCTTCGAACAAACGCCAAACAATTGGTCAGCATACGTCCCCGATATGCCCGGCTGCGTCGCTACGGGGGGAACCCGCGAAGAGACCGAACTTCTGATGCGTGAGGCGATCGGGCTGCATATCGAGGGTCTGCGTGAAGATGACGAGCCGATCCCAGAGCCCGGGACCTGGACCGCAACGACTGAGGTCCAGTGAGGAACAGATTGGTAGCCGTACGATGGCCCTTCGACGAGCTCGGAGCCTGCCCAAAGCAAGCCGAAAGGGCGAACGGAACATCGGCGGGAGTTGAGGACAGAAAACCGCTTGAAGCCCCTTCAGTCCCTGGCGTCCCTTCAGTCCCTTTCGTCGCCTCAAAACACAGCCTTCCCCCGATTTTATCGGGGCACCCCAACCACCAACCGCCCACCCAAGGAGCACAACATGGCAACCATCGTCACCGGCGGCACTGGTTTCGTAGCGTCAAACATCGTTCGTGAGTTGGCGAGCTCGGGGCACGAAGTCGTCTCGATCGACATCAAGGATCCGGACGACATGGTGCGGCGCTACCTCGAGCCGGGGGCGTCGAACGTTACGTGGGTGACCGCGGACATCCTTGACGCCGATGCGCTCGCGCGAGCCGTCGATGGCCGTGACGTCACGAAGATCGTCCATGCCGCCGTCTACACCGCGATCCGCGACGACATCGAGCATGACGACAGCCGTCGCATCGTCGACATCAACGTGGCGGGCACGGCCAACATGCTCGATCTGGCGAGGAAGATCGGGGTGCAGCGGCTGCTGTACGTGAGCTCCAACAGCGTGTACGAGGGCAACGACTTCGCCAACCTGCTTCGCGAGGACATGGCGGTTCAGCCTCGCCGCTTGTATGGCATCAGCAAGTACGCCAGCGAGCTGTTCGCGCGCAGGTACGGCGAGTTGCACGGCTTCGAGACGGTCTCAGTCCGGCTCGCTTCGCCTTACGGGCCGATGGAGCGCGTCACCGGGCACCGAGTCGTGATGTCGATGACGCACCACTGGACCGGGCAAGCTGTCAGGGGAGAGACCATCGACGCGGTTCAAGGCGGGCCGTGGGACTTCACGTTCGTGCTCGATACCGCCGCGGGCATCCGCACAGTGCTCGACGCGCCCGAGCTCCCGCACGACGTGTACAACCTCGCCAAGGGCGCCCCGATCATGACCAACGACATGGTCGCCGCGATACGCGAAGCGCACCCGTCGGTGACGGTCAACGAGAGTCCTGATAACTCCGCGCCGATGTTGAGCAGCTCCACCCGCGGACGTGTCGCCGACACGTCGCGCCTGACCGACGATCTCGGCTTCACTGCCTCGCACGACATGGCGGCGGGTTTGCAGGCGTACATCGATTGGCGACAGGAGTACGGCTACATGGTGTGATCGGCGTCGTTGGCGTCAATCGAGCGTACAAGGTTTGGTCGAGGCATGGGCTCGGTGGTCCGCGTGCTGATCGGAGGAGACGCTACGTGAACCCGAACGTGGAATTCCAGGACCGAAGCGCCTTCAGGGACCGCATCAACCGGCAGCTTCGAATCGACCCGACGAAGACCGTCGTCCTCACCGTGGTCATGCAGCGGGAGTACCTCGACATGGAAGTCGCCTCCTCGCCAGTGCTGCCCGATGAAGCGGACCGCGTGCTGACGCACTCGAAGACGTTGCTCGACTTCGCGCGCTCGCAAGCCATTCCTGTCGTACACGTCTACACGACGCGACGTCGCATCGAGATCGACAAAGGATTCGAGAAAGCCGGACTGGAATATGCGAAAGCCGGGCGCACCGCACGACTCTCCGAACTGCCCGATACGTCGGAACGCGACGTCTCTGACCGGCTGATAGGCTCGGTGCAGAGCCAAGTTCCGGCGTCGCTGGTCCATCCGGACGATCTCCATGTCACGACCAAGAAGACGCTCGACGGCTTCCAGGACACCGAGCTCGGTCCGCTTTTGAGCAGAGTGTTCGAGCCCGAAACCGTGGTGCTGACGGGCATCAACACGGACACATGCGTGTTGTGCACCGCATTCGCGACCGCCAATCGGGGATACAAGCCGGTGGTCATTTCCGATTGCGTGGCCAGCATGCGCGGAAAGGATTCGCACTGGATGGCCCTCGAGCTCATGTCCCGCAGCATCGCCTGGGTGTTGACCGTCGACGAATTCCGCGAGAAAGTGTTGGCAGGCGATGCTCGGTGACACCGGCTGGCTTGGCGGACGCTTCAATAAGCTCAGGCGAACGTTTTGTGATTGATCTTTCGTTCGCCATGAGCAAGGTAATTTCGGCACAACCGACACCAACCGTCTACCTGAGGCATCTCTCGAGCAAAACGCGGCCAGATGAAACCCTCCCCTAATATCTAGGCTTGCGGCTCCGTTAGTTGGGGGCCCGACGGAGCACCGGCCTGCCAGCCTTCCAGGTACGGCGTCAGGTAATCACGGCAAGGAGAAACACCAATGGACTTAGGACTATCCGGGAAAGTCGCCTTCATTACCGGCGCGGGGCATGGAATAGGCAAGGCGTTTTCGCTGGCTTTTGCGGGTGAGGGCGTCGCGGTCGCCATCGCTGACATCAACGTGCCGTGGGCCGAGGCCGTCGCGGCTGAGATCGTGCAGGGCGGAGGTCGCGCGTTTGCCGTCGAATGCGACGTCAGCGATTCGGCGCAAGTGAACGACGCGGTTCAGCGAACAGCGCGCGAGTTCGGCCAGGTCGACATTCTCGTGAACGACGCGGTAAGCCCTATCCTGACAGGCGCCATCGAGGAGCTCGACGACGAGGCCTGGGACGACAACTTTCGCATCAACGTCAAAGGCGGCTTCTACTGCATCAAAGCCGTCGCGCCGCTGATGAAAGAACGCCGATACGGGCAAGATCGTCAACATGGCGTCGGTCGTCGGACGTCGAGGCGCGGCGATTCCGACTTCGGCGGCCTATGCTGCGTTGAAGGCCGGGATCATCGCGATGACGGCGTCCGCGGCGCGAGAGTTCGGGCCGTACAACATTAACGTCAACGCCATCGCACCGGGCCAGATCGATACCCCGAGGTGGCGCAACGCCCGCACACCGGATCAGATCGAGGTGACCGTGCAGACGACGGCGATCAAGCGGCTCGGCCAACCCGAAGACCTGACCGCGCTCGCGATGCTCCTGAGCTCCGACGCCTCGTCGTTCATCACGGGCCAAACCATCACCGCCGACGGTGGGGCGCTCTGCATGTAACCGTCACAAGCCAGTGGCGCTGGCGACGCATCGACACCCGTTCGGCATCTTCGATGTCGAAATGAAAGGAAACCCTGCAACACGCATCAATTGCTGATGGAAATGCCGACACGGCTCGAATCCGAGCGACTGATCGCCAGGAAATACGAAGAAGGCGACGGGCGGGAACTGTTCGCGATGGTGGAACGCAATGGCAACCGCGAGCATCTGAGCGAGAACGCGGAAAACGTGTCACGCTTGGCTACCGAGACCGACGCCGAGATCATGGCCCGCGGTCACTCGGCTGACTGGGTCGGACGCAACAGATTCGTTATGGGCGTCTGGTTGAAGGGCGACGAAAAGTATGTCGGCGAGATCTGGATTGAACCCGACCGATGGGACGTGCCTTCGTTCCATATCGGGTGGCTCGTCGATGGCGGCTACGAGGGCCAAGGCATCGCAATCGAAGCCGCGCGGAGATGTCCCGCGTTTCTGTTCGACGATCTGAAAGCACATCGAGTGTCAGCCATCACGCGAGACACGAATCCTCGGAGCCGGAAAGTGGCGGGACGTCTGGGCTTCCGCCAAGAAGGACATCTTCGGGAGTTCAGGATCGACAAAGGCGAAAGGTACGGCGTGCTGCACTACGGCATGCTGAAGACCGAATTCAGCGGCGGCTAGCCGACGACTATGCCCCGAACACGCGCTCGAAGACGTAGCGGCCCAGGTCGCGGTTTTCGTTGAACTCGAAGCCGTCGAAGTCGCCGTTGTAGCCGATCAACGGGATGTCCTGCTCGTGCGTCGACGCGTGTGAGCGCAGGCGTGGCGGCAGTCCTTCTCCTAACGGGCCGGACACGTCCGCGGGGCCGAACACGATCTCGGGCCCGCCGGTGACGATGATGTCGCCGATTCGGGCGTGATGCAGCCGGAGTTTCTCGACTGCTTCGTCGCGCGTGTACACGTCCTCGACGCCGTCGGTCGCTTGAAGAACGCGCACCGCCTCGTCGATCTTGTCGAGATGCTCGGTGGACAGGTAGATGAACATGCACCCGCCGAGGTTCGAGTGGTGCAATGTGTAGCGGTCCTTGATGATCGGCACTTGCTCGCCATCGATTCCGTGGTTCGCGAGCACCTCGGACAGATCGATCAGCCGAGTCTTCCGCGACATGCCGTGGTCGGCCGTGATGAGCACCGTGACGTCGGGATGCTTGTCGATGAGCTCGCCGATGGCGGTGTCGAGGATCGTGATGTGCTGTTGCGACTCGGGCTCGTCGGGCGCGAAGGTGTGCATCGCAAAGTCCGTCGTCGTGATGTACACGATGTCCGCGGTCTGCTGCGTCATGATGTAGCTGGCGGCCCGGATCGCCCAGCCGTTGACTTCAAGCGAGTAGACCTCGGGCGGCGCGCCGACTCCGGGAGCCTCGGCTACCCACGACGGCGCCTGCTCCGACGAAACGGCGACCGTCGCTCCGTCCGACAGCAGCGTACGTAGCTTGTCCTTCGACGTCACGAGGATCGATTTGCGATCCAATCGACGCGCGGCCTGAAACATCGTTTCGGCGAGGATGTAATCGGACGACTCCATGTAGATCTCTGCGCCCGTTTCCCTGATCTTGCGATAGTTCGAGCTGATTCCGTGCACTTCGGGATAGCTCGCCGTGACCAGCGAAACGTTGTTCACGTTGGTTACCGAAGGCATCATCGACCTGCCGATCTTGAAGAACCCCTGCCGTCCGAGGTCACGGATGTTCGGGGCATCGCATACTTCGAAGTACTCAGGATCGAGTCCGTCGACGCATATGACGACAGTCGTGTTAGGCATGATTCTCCTCGTGTCCCCCGCATATTTAACGCCGGCGAAGCGGTCGCACCAATTCTAGCAGACGCCACGGTCGCTCAGGTCTTTCGTCCCTGACGTCCCTTGAGTCCCTTCCCCGGCGATTTACGTATGTGACAATATACGCGGGCGCCCAATCATCCGCTGGAAGATCAATGGAAGACATTGAAACAAAGAGACCCGGACGCTGGAAGCGATGGCGAGCGCGAATCGGCATCGCGTTTTTGATTGCCGTCCTGATGCTGATTCGAGTCGACAACTTCAAGCTGACGCCCGTCGAGATCATCGCGTCGGACTACCTGTTTTCCATACCCACTTGGGAGATCCAAAACTTCCCACGGAAGTGGCTTCACGGGCTATGGGAGCTCGTCCCGGGGAACAAGCCGTCTCGTGAAGAGCGGTTGCAGATCGTCGATGAATTCCTTCAAACGGCCCGCAAGGTGCAGAAAGAAGAGGACCGAATCGAGGGCTTGCTGATTCGACGCGGCGCTACTCAAGGCTCGGGAGCGGCGACCAAGGCGGCGGCGCCTAGTCGAGAACTCCTGGACGATCTGATCGAACAGCACGACGACCTGCAGGGCAGGGCGGAAGAGGCTGTCGAAGCCGAGTTGAGTACGCTGCTGGTCGAGATGGGTTTCTCGACGTGGTTCGGCCTGATCTGGCCGCCCGTCGACATCCGTTTCGAAGAACCGCCAACGCTGCTCGTGCTGTCTCCGCGAGACCGGATCAGCCTCACGGGATCCGTTCTTCTCGAGTCCAACATCAAAGGCGTGGACCGTGACGAGATCGAGCGGAAGATCCTCGAAGACCACGACCTGGTCGCATACGTCGACGATCTGGCCGGACTTGCGACGTACCCCGCGTTCGTGTCGGATCTGTACACGACCCGCACAGTGATGCGGACCGTCACCCACGAATGGTTGCACTCGTACTTCTTCTTCAAGCCGTTAGGCCAGAACTACCGAGCATCGGACACGATGTTCACGATCAACGAGACCACCGCCGACATCGTCGGACGTGAGCTCGGCGACGAGATCTTCGAGCGCATGGGCGGCGATCTCACGGTCTCGGCGTCGCGCTACGCCCCCGCCGAAGATCGGAACCCGCAATTCACCGAGGTCATGCGAGCGACGCGCAAGAAAGTCGACGAGCTGCTCGCGGAAGGCTTGATCGACGAAGCCGAAGAGCACATGCGCGAGCAGCAGTGGTTCTTACGCTTGCGCGGCTACGGCCTGCGAAAACTTAACCAGGCTTACTTCGCATTCCGAGGCCGCTACGCCGAAAGCCCCGCATCGGTCAGTCCCGTCGGCGACCAACTCAAGGAGCTTCGGTCGCTCGCGCCGTCGGTCGGCGACTTCATCCGCCACATGGCAAGCGTTGGCTCCGTTGCGGAATTCGAGGCGTTGCTCGAGCGCGCCAGGGCAGGGGAGCTCTAGGCGTACAGCCGGTTCAAGTTGGCATACCCGCCCGGATCCAGGTCGCGTCCGGCAACCGCATCGTCGTCTGGAGCGTATCGATGAGCGCGGAACAGGGCGTTTGATGACGCGTTGTCGCGACCGGGGAAGAAGAACAGGTTGACGTACTCCCACACGATCTCGCCCGAGTGAGTCACCTCGAGGATCCGTCCGTGGGCGCCCTCGGTGATAAGTGTGTTGCCGTTTGGCAGCCGGTCGGCGCTACTAACGTACGAGCTGTAAAACGACATCGGCGGATCGCCCTGGTACTCCCATGCGATCTCGTTGGTCTCGGGATCGATCTCGGCAACGCGAGAGGTCGACCCGCTCCGCCTGCTGTACTCGCCATTGTCGAACAACAACACATGGCCGTTTTCGATCTGTGACGCGTGACGCTGGTGCGACATCTCGCCCGGTCCCCATTTTCACGTGAACTCACCCGTCTCGCGCGAGACGATGCCGACGGTGTCGGTCCGGCGGAACGAGACCGCAGATCGCCCGCGTTCGTGACGTTCAGCGAGTTGCCGTGTGTCCACTCCCTGCGTCCTTCGAGCGGGCAGATGATGTCAACGTCGAGGTCGAGATTCTTCCACAGGCTTCACTCGTTCAGGGTCTCACCGTCAGGCGCGATCTCGCGAACGATGTCGCCGAGCATCTGATCGGGGTCCTCGTCCGATGCGTAACCGCCTTTGACGGCGGCGGACTCCTCCGGCGACATCGCCTCGAAAAGCAGAGCCAGCGTGTTGCCGTTCGGAAGCCGCGCGTAGTCGTGGTGGAGCATCGGGTCGTTGTACTCCCAGACCTTGTTGCTGTCCCAGTCCAGCTCGACCAGCGCCGGCGCCGATCCGCCGAGCCCGCGCACCATTTCATCGTCGCCGGTAGCTTTGGCCCGCAGCAACAGGTTGCCGCCGGGCAGGACGCGAGCGTACGAAATGCCGCCGTCGTACTGCCATCGATGACATACGCGCCCGTCCATGTCGACCAGCATAGCCTGGTCACCGACACTGACGGTCAAAATTGTGTAACCGCGATACGTCGCGGCGGGCGTCTTGTGTATCAACCCGAATTTGTGATGCTTCGACCAGCCCATGATTGCCTCCGATACCCAAGTGTATGTTCCCGTGAGAAATGCCTAGCTCCTGATTGCGCCGAATGCGACCGATGGCGTGAGAAGGGTCAGCCAGGCTACTCCTCGCGCCATTCTAAAGGCTCGCAGACTGGGCGATCGGACACATCCCGGCAACAACCGGCTGTAGGGGAGGGTTTCAAACCTTCCCGTGGCGTTTCGCCTAATAAACGGGATCGAATGAGGCGATACGCTGGCGTGTTGCCAGTGATCGTCGCAAATGTTATGAGCGTACTCGCGGGCGGGTTTGAAACCCTCCCCTACGGATCGTCGCCAACATCCGAAATTGATTGCCGTTCGACGCCACGTGGGAGGTCGTACAACCGTCGCCTACCCTGGCATCTCCAGCGGCGTGTCGTCGCGGTTGGCCCATTCGCCCATCGAGCCGTCGTAGTTGCGAACGTTGTCGTAGCCCAGCAGCCTCATCGTGAACACTCCGTGCGCCGCACGGATGCCACCCTGTCAATAGGCAATGACATTCTTGTCGGGAGTCGCTCCCACGCCCTCCAACAGCGCCTTGAGCTCGGCGGCGGGCTTGAACGAGCGGTGGCTGTCCTCGGTCAGGAAGTTCACCCACTCGAGGTGCACAGACCCTGGCACGCGTCCGGCGCGACGGTTGCCGCGATCGTTCGTGCCTTCCCATTCGCCGTCAGTGCGCACGTCCAGGAACAGGGTGTTCTCGTCGTCGATGGCCGAGACGCCATGGTCAAGTGTGCAGATCAGATCGGGGTTGGCTTGCGGCGTGAACGTGACGGACGCGTCGGGCGGGCGACCCATCGACATGGGCTTGCCCTCGTCGAACCACTTCCGCCAGCCGCCGTTCAGCACCTTCACGTTGGTGTGGCCGTAGTAGTTAAGCACCCACCAGAAACGGGCCGCATTCAGGCTGCCGTTGGCGTCGTACGTGACGACCAGGGCGTCGTCACCGATTCCCATGCGCTCCATGAGTTCCTTCATCACGTCAGGTTCGGCGACCCAAGGGTAGTCTTGCGGTTGCGTCGAATAATTTGGATGCTTGATGTAGTGGTGGACCTGGATGCCCGCGGCGTTTTTGATGTGAGCGCGCCGATAATCGCTGAAATCGTCGCAGTCGATTACCCGGAGGTTGGGGTCGTCTATGTGGTCCGCGAGCCAATCGGTGTCGGCCAACATCTCGGGTCGGGCGTAGCCCTGGCTAGTCATCTGGTCACCTCCGAAGGTTGGTTTTCAGGCAGTGCAGTCGAGTATAGCACACGCCTATTCTAGTGACGGATGACCCGTCGGAAGATATAATAGGCGTCGCAAATCTCGTGTACCAGAGGTGTTTCCGTGACTCAAACTGGCATGGCTCCCGATGACGCCCAGGCGAAACTGTTCGATGCGCTTGAATGGCGTTGCGTCGGACCCCACAGAGGCGGTCGCGTGGTCGCGGTCGCGGGCGATCCTGTGAACCCGGCGGTCGCCTACTTCGGCGCGTGCGCGGGCGGGGTTTGGAAGACCTATGACGGCGGCACGTACTGGGAGAACGTCTCCGACGGCTTCTTCGACACCGCTTCCGTCGGCGCGATCGCAGTTGCCGATTCGGACGCCAACGTCGTTTGGGCCGGGATGGGCGAAGCATGCATCCGGTTGGATGTGACGTACGGCGACGGCGTCTACCGCTCCACCGACGCCGGCAAGACCTGGCGAAACATGGGGCTCAAGGACACGCGTCACATCTCCCGTGTCCGCATCGACCCGAGAGACCCCGACACCGTGTTTGTGGCCGCGCTGGGTCACGCGTTCGGACCGAACCAGCAACGAGGCATCTTCCGCTCGAAGGACGGCGGCGAGAATTGGGAGCACGTTCTATCCAAAAGCCCGGACGCCGGCGCGGCGGACCTGTCGATCGATCCGAACAATCCCCGCCTGATGTTCGCGTCGATCTGGCAGACGCGGCGCAACTTCTGGAGCATGTCCAGCGGCGGCCCCGACAGCGGGCTGTGGCGTTCGACCGACGGCGGCGATACGTGGGATGACATCTCGGGCAATCCCGGACTGCCGGAAGGTCCGCTGGGTCGCATCGGCGTCGCGGTTTCGCCGGCGAAGTCGGGCAGGGTGTGGGCGACGATCGAGGCGAAGGATTGCGGTCTGTACCGCTCCGACGACGGCGGCGACGCCTGGGAGGTGGTCAGCGACGATCGCGATCTGCAAGGCCGGCCCTGGTACTACCAGCACGTGTTCGCCGATCCCCAGGACGAGAACACGGTTTGGATTCTCAACTACGACGCGTGGAAGTCCGTCGACGGCGGCAAGACGTTCGCGCAGGTCTCGACGCCTCACGGCGACAACCACGACCTGTGGATCGACCCCAACAACCCCCAACGAATGGTCCAAGGGAACGACGGCGGCGCGTGCGTCAGTTTCAACGGCGGCGACACCTGGTCGACCATCTATAATCAGCCGACCGCTCAGTTCTACCACGTCACCGCCGACAACCAGTTCCCGTATCGCCTGTACGGCACCCAACAGGACAACTCGGCGATCAGCGTTCCTTCAAAATCGCACAAGGGTGCGATACCTTACGCCGACTGCTACACCGTCGGCAGCTCCGAGAGTGGGTACATCGCCATTCATCCGGACGACCCGAACATCGTGATCTCGGGCGCGGTCGGGTCGTCACCCGGCGGCGGAGGCAACATGCTGCGGTACGACCACAAGACCGGTCAGATTCGCATCATCACCGTCTGGCCCGAGCTCAACATCGGGTACGGCGCCGTCGAGATGAAGTACCGATTCCAGTGGACCTATCCGATCCTGTTTTCGCCCCACGATCCGGATGACCTATACGTGACCGGCAACGTCGTCTTCAGGTCGCGCGATCAGGGCAGCTCCTGGGAGCCGATCAGCCCGGATCTGACGCGGAACGACCCGACGAAGCTCCAGCCCTCCGGCGGCCCCGTGACGCTCGATACGTCGGGCGCCGAGACGTACTGCACGATCTTCGCGTTCGTCGAGTCTCCGCACGAACAGGGCGTCTTCTGGGCTGGCTCGGACGACGGGCTGGTCCACATCTCCCGCGACGGCGGCGACACTTGGACCGATGTCACGCCCCCGGGCGTCGAGCCCTGGACACTGATCAGCATGATCGAAGCGTCACCTCACGACCCCGCGACGGCGTATGTCGCGGCAACGCGCTACAAGCTCGACGACAACCGACCGCTGCTCTACAAGACCAACGACTACGGCGCCACGTGGACCGCGATCTCCGGCAACTTGCCCGAAAGCGACTTCACTCGATGCGTGCGCGAAGATCCCACGCAGCAAGGTCTGCTCTTCGCCGGAACCGAAACGGGCATCTACGTCTCGTCCGACGACGGGGGCTCGTGGCGGTCTCTGCGCGTCAACCTGCCCGTTGCGCCGGTGTACGACATCATTGTCAAGGACGACGACCTGGTGGCAGCGACACACGGGCGTTCGTTCTGGATCATGGACGATCTGACACAGCTTCGTCAGTTGACCGGCGACGTTTCCAGCCAGGCTGTTCGGCTGTTGAAGCCAGGCCTGACCCACCGGCTTGGCCCGACAGGCGGTCGCCGCATGCCGAGCTCGGTGAAGAGCTACCAGCTCGGGTTGGGCGCAGTCGCGACGTCCACCGAGTCGACCGATGACACTGGACAGACCACACGGAAGTTCCTCGACGCGGGTCAGAACCCGCCTGGCGGGGTGCGCGTGCACTACTGGTTGGCAGATGAGCCTGAAGGCGAGATAACACTGTCGTTCCTCGACAAGGACGGCGGCGAGATCAAGACGTTTACGTCCGCCAAATCCGATAAGGATGCCGACGACGGTCCGGCGGAACCTCGCTTGACGAAATCGTCCGGCCTCAACCGCTTCGATTGGAACACCCGGTACGCCGACGCGCACAAAGTGTCCGGCGACAAGACAACGGCGGGCGCCCTGATCGGTCCGAAGGCGCCTCCTGGCTCGTACAGCGTCGGGCTCACGGTCGGCGACCAGGCGCAAACCGAGCAGTTCGATCTCGTCAAAGACCCACGAGTCGCGGCGTCGCAGGAAGACCTCGACGCGCAGTTCGCGATGCTGCTGACGCTACGGGACAAGCTGTCGGAGGCGCACGACAACATCAATCGTCTTCGGAGCGTGAAACATCAGGTTACCGAGTGGTCGAAGCGAGCGGCGGGCGGCACGGCGGCAGAATCGATCGCATCGGTGGCGGAAACCTTGAACAAGAAATTGTCCGACATCGAGGCGATCCTGATCCAGACTGAGTACAAGGGCGCGCGAGATCGATTGACGTTGCCTGTCAGGCTGAACGGGAAGCTTGCCGGCCTCATCCCCGTCGTCGCCGTTGGAGACTACGCACCGCCTGCGCAGACACGTGACGTGTTCCAGGTCTACAGCGAACGCCTGGACGCGCAGTTCCAAGCACTCGAAAAGGTCATCGACGAGGACATGGCCCAATTCGACAACCTAGTCCACGAGCTCGAAGTCCCCGCCATAGTTCCGAGGGCGTCGGAGTAGCTTCGACGAGACGCATCCGAAATCAAGGGCGGGCATATTGCCCGCCCTTTGTGTTGGCAGAGCACCCTGACCACTCCCGACCTTCTAGAGATGCGAGGTTGGTCACGGATGCCAGTTCTCCCCGTCGAGATCGTGGTGCGGTGATGTTCGCTTGGGTGTGCATTCATCGTTGGCTGGGGCCGGTTCCGATTCCATTCCCATCGTCCGGTGTCGGGATGAGCACCGGTGTAAGGATAGGTGGGCCATACAGGTGATTTGGGGGCAACCACCGGCATTTCGAATCGCCCACGGGCCACCTAATCTACCACAGGCGTTCACAACGCCGCTCGGTTCTCGGGCGTGAAGTGGTCGTGCGGAAGCATACACGGGTGGGGATCAACATGAAACTGGGGATCGGGTTTAAGCTTTACGGTGGATTCGGGTTAGTGGTCCTGAGCCTTATTCTCATCGGTGTAGTGGGGCTAACCCAAGTCACGCAACTCGGTGACAAAGCGAAGAGGTCCGGCGATACGACGCTGCCGACCAAATTCCTGGTGTGGCGCACGCATTTCAACATGGTCCAGCTACGCGACCAAGTTCCGATATTCGTGCACGCGGCCGAAGACAAACGAGATGAACATCTGGCCAGGATGAGCGAGCAGGAGCAGGCGATTGCGGCAGATTTCCAAGACTTGCGAGCACAGCCGATACTGGATGTGGGCACATTGGCGCTTCTCACAGACGCCGAGCAAAAGCTTGACGCATGGTACGCGGCCCGGGATGCAGGGCCGATGTCGCTAGCGCGGGCTGATAACGCAGGAGCGGCGGACGAAGCGCTGCACGGCGCATCGGCTGGCCTCTACGAAGCTGCTGACGAGGCTATCGTCACGTTCCACAAAGGATTCCGGGCGATCGTCAACGTCGAAGCCGAAGCGGCTGTCGATGCCGTGCATCGTGCCAATCTGTTGATAGCCGTCGTGATGGTGGTTGCTGTCGCTGCCGCTGCCGTGGTCGCCTTCCTGCTCGCCCGCTCAATCAGCGGACGAGTGCGCGAGATGAGCGCCGCTTTGGTGGACCTGGCGGAAAATGTGATCCCCCAGTTAACCGGCGTAACGCAAGCAGTGGGCAGAGGAGACCTGTCAAAGACCGCCGACATACGAGTCGAAAAACTGACTGCGAACTCCAGTGACGAGATTGGCGACAAGGCCCGCTCATTCAATGCCACCGTCGAGGAACTCGACGGCATGAGCTCTGCTGTCAACGAGATGGTGGGCAGCCTGCACGGGATTGTCGGCCAGGTGGGTCGGACCGCCAGCAGCCTTTCCGTGGCCAGTTCCGAAATGGCGTCCGCCGCCACCGAAGCCGGCGACGCGACTTCGGGAATCGCATCGTCGAGCCAACAGATGGCGACGGGCGCGGATGAACAGGCGCAAAGCGTCGCACAGACGAGATCCGTCGTGAATGATTTGGCCGGTTCCATCGACCGGATTTCCAGCGGCAGCGATCAACAGGTGACCTCCATAAGCAACAAGTGGCCGGCGCCGTCTCCGAGATGGCCGAGGCGGCCCAGAGGGCGGCTGCCGGAGCGGAGCAAGCGTCCGGGGCGGCCGAAGCCGGTGCAAACAAGGTTGATGAGACGATTGAGGGCATGGCCAAGATCAGCAACGCCGTTGACGTCGCGGCCGCGCAGATCTCCGAACTAGGAACCCAGTCAGAAGAGATAGGCAAGATTGTCGCCGTGATCGACGACATAGCGGCCCAGACCAACCTGTTGGCGCTGAATGCGGCCATCGAGGCGGCGCGCGCTGGTGAGCAGGGGAGAGGCTTCGCGTTTGTGGCCGACGAGGTGAGAGGTCTGGCGGAACGCGTCACGCAAGCCACCAACGAGATAGCCGCGCTGATCGAAGCTATCCAAAAAGGAGTCAATCAATCCGTCAACGCCGTGGATGAGGGCACGAAGCAGGTGAGCGAAGGTGTCGCCCAAGCCGAACATGCCAGGGACTCGCTCAAGGACATTCTCTCCGCGGTCGGGGACGTCGCAGACCAGATCGGACAGATATCAGCGTCGGCACAATAGGTCAGCGCCTCCAGCGAGGAGATGGTAAAGACGAGCGACCAAGTGGGCGCGGTCGCCCTACAGAACACCGCGTCGACTGAAGACCTGACGACCAGCAGCGGCGAAGTAAGCTGATCCATCGAAAGGATCAGCGCGATCTCGGAACAGAACAGCTCTGCGATCCAGGAGATGAGCGCGACGGTCGAGGAAATGAGCGCTCAAGTGGAACAGGTCGTTGCGTCAGCGCAAGGTCTGGATGGTATGGCTCAGGAGCTGCAGGCCGCGGTGGCGGCGTTCGCTCTGAACGGCAGCGCCAATGAGTAAAGACTTCGTCGAACCTCTGATTAGTCTACTGCGCTCAGTGGCGGAACTCTGACCGCCAGCTGGGCCGCCACGACGGGCGCCAGTTCCCGTCGCCGAAGACTCGCGTGCAGAATGGCGCCAACGTCGGCCGACTCTGCGTCGATGCAAGTTTTGAGATGGGATGCCGATCACAGTCTCTGTTGCTCGCGCCTGTTGGTTCCCGCCCGAGCGGCGCGGCCGCGGATGGCCCTTTCGCGATTGAGTCCTACGCGCTCAGGTCGACCATTTGCGGCGCGTCAATCTGAACTGCACCGGACCGTTCGGCGATCTCGACCGCTCGCAGCGTCGGCCTTCATTTAACGATGCGTTCTTGCATCGCGATCTCGACGTAGCGGTCCGCGTCTTCTTCGAGCAAAAGCCGCTGTTCGACCAGATGCTGAGCGGCGAGCGCGATTAGCCTAACGTACCGCCCTTTCGAGCCGTAGCGTTGCTTGAGCGAGGGACGGGGATCGCCGGTCTTCTCTCGGTCTGCCTCGGTCGCGGCAAACAGGAGATGGCTCCCCGTCAGTCCCGCCAACGCATTCGGGGCCGAACCGTCGACCCGATAGTTCCAACCGGTGAACGTCGCCAGCGGCACTTCAACCTGTGGCGTCCTCAATCCGGAGACCTCGATTCCGTCCGAATCGACTTGCGGGATGAGCACCGCGTACTCGCGGGCGTGGTCTTCAGCGGGGGGTTCGATAGCCATGAATCCTGCGTCGAAATCGGGTCCGTGGTCTTGGACGAACAACCGGTTCGGATGATCGGGGTGAACGACGCCCGGAATCGCTGGGAAGACGTTGCCTGCCACGGACGCTTCGACCGCCGTCTCGTCGTCGCGCCTCGGCACACGACTGTCGGGCGGCGCCGTGCCGTCGGTCGACCATGCGTCGAGAGCGTTGAGCAGGGCTCGGAGGAGCGGCGTCGTGTTGAGCGGATTCGATGGATGCCTCGCGACGCCAATCTTCGGCCCGGCCAGCGGGTCTGCATTGTGCTGAGAGCCTGTGAAGAAGAACACGCGGGCGCGTTCGTGATCGGGGATGTCGTTGCCGAGCGAATCGGTGTGAACAAGTGAAGCCCGGCGCTCCCAGTACTCGGCCGACGTGTGCGTGTGGATGACGAACGGGTCGGTCTCGGGTCGTTTGAGTAGGCCGTCAGTTTTGCCGGTCAGATGGTCGGTGGTCGTGCTGTACGCGAACGGGAAATGATCGCATGGGAAAAGGTGATCAACGTGCTGTCGAGAGTGTCGTCCTGGCTGCGCGAAACGATAGTTAATCATTACGCGGCCGCCACCCGCCACGTGCGGCGAAATGCCGTCGAACACGCGCCGGCCCTTGGTGTCGGAGTTGTAGCCCTGGTACACGAACTCGCGTAGGAATCGGCCGCTCTGCGATCGTCCCCATGCGTAGGCTCGCTCCATGCCGGCGCCGTCGTCGCGAAGCGGATTCGGCGTGCCGTCGCTGTCGCGGTCGTCGTGAAGCAGGAACGAGATCAGGTCGCGCAATCCCGTGAAGCCCAGACCCAGCACCAGCGGATTTTTGGCTTCGTAGACGAGCTCATAGATCCAGCCGGGCTTGAATCCTTCGGGTAAGTAGCAGTCGGCGGCCGAATCCACGACGCTGCCGTCGTCGCCCACACGCGCGAACCGCCAAGCATCGGAGGCGATGGCTCGTCGCAGATCGGTCTCGTACGCGCGCACGGTGAACGTCGCCTGGGCCGTCTCGATGGAAGCTGCTTCATACGAAATCGTGTAGTCGTTCGAGCTCAACGGCAGGCTCATGACGCCGGGATCGGCGACGATGAACTCGGACCTCGTGACGCCAGTGATCGCGCTGCCGTTGTCGCGGGCGGTTGGTACTCTCATGGTTTGCCGGCCTTCGCCTGGAAGTAGATCGCCTTGCCATCCCGACCAGACGATGCTGTACCCGCGGCGCATCAAGAACCCGTTTCCGGCGTGCTCGGGCGAACTTGGGGCGTTGGAGTGAACCGCGTCGTTGAAGAACTGCAGCGCCCGCAAGTTGCCCCTGTTGTTGACGTCGTGGAGGATTCGGCGATTGCCGCCGGCCCTTTCTACAGGCTTGAGCATCGTAAAATCTGTCGCGAACTCCACGAGCCCGTCTTCATTTCGGGTTGCGTTCTGGATGTCGACGACCATCGAATAGTGCGGTGACTCGGGGTCGATCGCGAATGCGACTTCCCCAGCCAGTCGCTCGTACGCGCCCACGTCGCCGAAGGTCATGCCGTCCGCGAACGACTCCCGCGTGGATATGTTGATCCGTATTTGTGTGTCCATTGAGCTCGCTCCTCGTGTGATCGGCTTTAGGCCGGGGAGTTTGATCGCCACAGTCTGGCTAATGTCGAGTCAGCTTGAACGAAGGCGAAAGGAGTTCGAGCATCGTTCCCGAATGCGGCGACGGTTGAAGACCGTCATGTGCGGCGCGTGGCCGAGCGCTGCCACGTGGATAGTCAGACTAAATCTTCCAAGACTTCAGAAAGCGAAACGCGCCGTCCAAGAACAGATTCGTCGCTCTCGCGCTGGCCATGACGTCGTTGACCATCTTTCGTCCGCGAGCGTGGATCTTGTTGCGGACTTGGGCTTCGAAGTTCTTGACCTTCGGGTGGTTCGGTTGCCCTGGCAAACCCATCGATTGCGCGATGTCTTGCGCCCCGGAAGCGAAGTAGTCGATGCCGTCAACTGACAGAATCTCGTCGAGATTGTCCAGCACGGAGATGTCTTCGAGTTGGGCGATGACGAAAGTGTTGTCGTTGGTGTGCTTCATGTAGGCCGGGCCGGATTCGAAGTTGCCGAAATACGCTCCTCGACCGGATCCGAAGCTACGCGTGCCCTTGGGTTTGTATCGACAGGCGTCGGCAAGCTGCTGAGCCCGCTCTTTGTTGATGATGTGAGGGCCCGTTATTCCCATGATCCCGCGGTCGAGAAATCGTAAGATCGTTGCGCAGTCGATCTCGGGGACCCTGGCCATCGGAGTCAGCCCCGCCATGTCCGCGACCCTGCACAGATCGTCAAGCAAGTCGACGGTGAACGGGCCGTGCTCGCTGTCGAAGGTGATGAAGTCGAATCCGGCCCGTCCCGCCAATTCGATGATCGTTGTCGAAGGGAAGGACAGGTTGACGCCGTACGCTTTTTCACCGGACCGTAGCTTTGTGATTACGTTATTGACTCGCATGCGTGTCCCGGAAATAAAGATCGCGACGAGGCAATTGTAGGCGACTGATGCCCGATACTCAACCTACGGCTCTTGACATCGATTCAAAGCCCGTGATAGTTTTCACAACGGTCGTTGACCCGGTGTTGCTTCGAACTAACCTTGACACTCCGTTCAGGGCAGAGGGATAATCGTCACCGGCTGAGACGCCAAGCGTAATGTTGACGCAATTCTGGAACGGCGAGCGGCAACGAATGGAGCAAGTTTTCCTCGACCCGGGAACGATAGGCCCGGAAAGCTGGAGTGAGCTAGGCAGCCTGCTTCGAAGCTTATGGTTGACCGTGCTGTTTGTTGTGCTTTTTGCCTCCAACATGCTCGTTGGTCACAACATGCTCCCGTCGTTGATCGAATCGGGTCACGTTCCCAAGAGTTGGCAGAAAGTTCGTCCGGTGCTGTACGCGGGAGCGATCATAAGCATCGGTCTGGCATCCTTCTTTGTTTCGCGGGCTATCGAGTTCGCCGGCGTTCTTCGAAACTTTTGGCCCGATTATTGGATCTAGTGGCTCCACGATCCATGCGTAAGTAAGCGTCAAACAATACCAGGATGAGTAGAATTTGATACCAGGGGATTTTCAGTACACTCGGCCCTCCGGCAAGAAGCTGGCGTTGTTTTCGGTTCTCGGGGTTGGTGGACTGGTCGGATTTATCGTCACTGTCCTAGTCATTACGTTCGTGATAACGGCTTGGATTGGTCAGCCGGTAATTTTCGGCAATGACCAGGGACCGACGCAGCCGATAGCCTTCCCGCATCCAACCCACGTCCAAATCCTCGGGCTGGATTGCACTTTCTGCCACCGGGGAGTGACGACCGGACCCGCCGCGACAATTCCGGCCGTGGGCCTGTGTATGACATGCCACTTGGCAGTCGGCGATGATGACGCCGGAAACGCTTTGCCCGAGATCGCCAAACTGCGAGAGGCGTTCGACGAAAGCGAACCCATCGATTGGGTGCGCGTCCACCGGATGCCTGACCACGTTCACTTCGTTCACGAGGCCCACATCAAGTTTTTCTCGGAGCGAGACAGGATTGCGCCGTCTGCCGTGTGCTCGACCTGCCACGGCGACGTAGGCGCTATGCAGGTAGTCAAGCAGGTCGAACCGCTCAAGATGTCTCAATGCGTCGATTGTCACCGCGACAACGGCGCGCCAACCGACTGCGTTATCTGTCACTATTAGAGGCCCGACCGATACTATGGCGCTTACACGAAGACAGTTTCTAACTTTGACCGGCGGCTCCGCGGCCGCTGCGATACTGTTTCAGGCCTGCGGCGTACCCCAGCGAGAACTGATCGTTCAGTCGCCGCTAGAGATGCCCGAAGACCTGGTGACAGGCCTCGACAACTGGTACGCAACGCTCTGCCGCCAGTGCGCCACCAGCGAAGGCGTCGTCGTTCGAGTCATGGAAGGCCGAGCGAAAAAGGTAGAGGGCAACGTCGATTACCCGATCAACCAAGGACGGCACAGCGCGCGGTGTGAAGCCGGACTTCAGGCGCTGTACCACCCAGATCGCATCGATGGCCCGCGATTGCGGACCGGCGCAAGAGGCTTAGGAGAGTTTAGGGAGATTAGCTGGTCCGAAGCTATCGCAACCGTTACGTCCATTTTGCAACAAGACCAGCCAACGCCGGAATCTGTCGCTGTCGTAACTAATCCGATTGGCGGACACCTCGGCTCGGTCGTCGAGAGGTTCGCGGATCGCTACGGCGCTCGTTTCATGCCGTATGAACCCGTCGAGCGCACCAATCTACGAGCTGCGATCAAGCATGTGTTCGGCCAAGACAGGATGCCGGACTTTGATCTGGGTCGAGCCAACTACGTCCTGTCGTTCGGCGCTGACTTCCTAAACACCTGGATGTCGCCGGTTCGATACGGACGAGGCTACGGCGAGTTCCGGCAGGGCGACCGCAAGCGCGGTACGTTCACACATGTCGACTCGCGATTCTCTATGACGGGCGCGAATGCAGACAACTGGGTCTACATCAAACCTGGCATGGAGGGGATCTTCGCCCTGAGCGTTGCTCATGTGTTGATCGAGGACGGGTTGGCGGACCAAGCTGCTGTCGACGCCCTAACCGGCGGCGATGCTCTTGAACGGTTCGCCCCGGACGCGATTGCGTCCAAGATCGGCGTCTCAGCCGAGAAAATTCACGACATCGCTCACGACTTCGCCGAACATGGCCCGTCGATTGCGCTGGGAGGCGGATCGACCGCGGCCCACACAAACGGGCTGTTCAACCTGGTCGCGATCTACTCCCTTAACTACCTAGTCGGCAGTGTCGGCAAAGAAGGGGGAGTCATCTTCAACCCGGCCCCGCCACTGGACGACATTCCGGCATCGCCGGCGGTTGCGTCCTTCGGCGAATGGTCGACTCTGGTTTCGGACATGAAGGGCGGCGCCGTCCGGGCTATGATCGTGCGCGGCGCAGACCCGTACTACGGCCTTCCGGGAGCGCTCGGATTCAGAGATGCCTCTTTCAGCGTTCCCAGCATCATCAGTTTTTCCAACTACTTGGACGACACCACGGCAATGGCCGACTTGGTGCTGCCCGAGCACAGTTACCTCGAGGACTGGGGCTCCGACTCACCGGACCCCGGACCCGGTTACGAGCTCGTCGGATTCCAGCAGCCGGTCGTCCAGCCGTTCTTCGAGAGCCGCGGCGGCGAACACGGCACGCGCGGTTTCGCCGATGCACTGCTGACGGTCGCTCAAGGTCTGAGCCTGGACCTGGGACTCGCGGGCGCGACGTACAAAGAGATACTGCAAGACGGAGTTCGAAAGCTTTTCGACCTGAACCGCGGGTCCGTCCAAGCCAGCGATTTCCCGTCGTTCTGGAACGGCGTGCTTCAACGAGGCGGCTGGTGGGACACCAACGCCGGTTCGACGGACGCTGTGCCGGATCCGCCTCCGTTGCCTGACGCGGTGGACCCGCTCTTCGGCGGCAACGCACGCTTCCACCTTGTGCCGTTCTCGTCAGCGGGAATGTCGGAAGGGCAGGGCGCTCATCTGCCGTGGCTGCAGGCGACTCCGGACCCGGTCACCACGGCGACGTGGCGAACGTGGGTGGAGATCAACTTGGCCGTTGCCGAAGAGATGGACCTACGCGAAGGAGACCTCGTCAGAGTGAGTTCCGGGCGCGGTTCGATCGAAGCGATCGCATATCCTCACCCCGGCGTCTCGCCCAACGTTGTGGCGATCCCGATGGGACAAGGCCACCACGCATCAGGGCGTTACGCCGAAGGGCGGGGCGCGAACGTGATGGAGATACTCGAGCCGCTCCAAGACGGCACGACGGGCGCCTTGGCTTGGTCGGCGACCAAAGTGGATATCGAAAAGCTGGACCAATGGGTCCGGTTGCCCAAGTTCGAAAACGCTGTGCCTGATTTCCCCGAAGACGAAGAAGGGCACGTTTTGCAAGTTACCCGAGACGATAGCTAGAAAATCGGGTTGGCGATGGATCGTCTAACCCTCTGCCGGTAGGAGCACAGGCACATGGCAACAAGCTGGGGAATGATCGTCGACCTGGACAAGTGCACGGGCTGTCAAGCCTGTGTGGTTGCATGCCAGGCCGAAAACAACATCCCCATTAACGATGAAGACAGCTTCAAGGCGCGCAGGGCAATCCAGTGGATGCGAGTCGAACGATACTGGGAAGGCGAATTCCCGGATGTCAAAGCTCGGTTCATGCCGATCTTCTGCCAGCATTGCGCGGACGCTCCGTGCGAACCCGTTTGCCCGGTGTTTGCGACTTACCACAACAACGAAGGCCTGAATGTACAGGTCTACAACCGTTGCATCGGAACACGTTTCTGCGCCAACGGTTGCCCGTACCACGCGCGGTACTTCAACTTCTGGGAGCCCGAGTGGCCGGAAAGCCTGAAGAATCAGCTCAATCCCGACGTCACCATTCGCAGCCGCGGAATCATGGAGAAATGCACATTCTGCGTACAGCGCATTCGGCGAACGGGGCGCAAAGCGGCTCAAAGCAACGCGACGGTGGCCGACGAAGAGTTGGCCAGAGGATTAAGCCCCGCGTGCGCGAACGCGTGCCCGACTCAGGCGCTGGCTTACGGAGACGTCGTGGACGTGCTCACCGCGGTGAAAGAGCACGACAGGATGCCAAGAGAACCAGTCACCGCAATCAGCCAGAAAATGGTTGACGAATTGCCGGACCCCAACACCGGAACCCATAAGGAAGGGCGTGGTTACTTCTTGCTCGAAGAACTCGGCGTCCATCCCTCGGTCGTCTACTTGCGGAAGGTCGACAAACATGGCGAGGAAGTAGCGCATGGCTAACGCCACGGTGTCTGAAAACGGCCACTCGAATGGCCATGCCGGCTTGTCCACGCCAAAGGCGATCACCGACGATCTGGTAAGCAAACACCAGAAAGACGGCGATCTCTTCTGGCGCGTCGCCTCGGTCTTCGGCATCCTGTTGATCCTCGGGATAATCGGATTCGTGATGCGGCTTTCGAGTGGCGTCGGCGACCGCGCGATCTGGGGATACTACGCGGCCGTGTTCGCGTTCATCCTGACGACCGCCCAAGCGGCCCCGATGGTCGCCATCGCGCCAAGGCTCGCTAAAGCCCACTGGCGCCGACCGATCTCCCGCGTCGCTGAGCTCTGGAGCGCGGTTGGGCTGTTCAACCTTCTGCTGTTCATACCCATGCTCTGGATTTTGCCGCCCTTGACCGACGGTCGGCGATCCTTGTGGTTCTACGATCCAGGCGAAGTGCCGTCCTACTCGCCGCATATCTGGGCATCTGCAGCCATGCTGGGATTGGTGGTGCTCGGTGTGGCGCTGTTGTGGGTGTCCGCTCTGCCGGATTTCGCAGCGATACGAGACAACGCGCCTGACGGCTGGAAGAAAAAATGGGCCGGAAAATTGGCGCGCGGTTGGGTCGGAACCTCCGGTCAGTGGGACATGCAGCACCATCGCCTGGGCATTCTCGGCGCGTTCTACTTCATGATGCTTGTGTTCGTTCACTTCCTGATCAGCGTCGACTTCCTGATGACGCTTGTTCCGGGGTGGATCGATTCATTGTTCCCGATCACTCATGCAGCGAACGCGTTGCAGGCCGCGTGTGCCACCGTGGTTCTCACGATATGGATTCTGAGGAAGTATGGCGGATATGAAGAGTACATCGGCAAAGACCAGATCTGGGGCCTTGGCAAGCTTATGTTTGCTCTTTCGCTGCTCTGGTTCTGGTTCTGGTTCTCCAGCTTCAACGTAATGTGGTACGGGAAAAAGCCGGCTGAACAAGCAGTCATCAATCTGATGATGACCGGGCCTTATCTCTTCGTGTTCATGGCCGTGTTCGTGATGAATTTCCTGATCCCTCTTTGGACGATGATGTGGAACCCGTTGCGTCGAAGCACTTGGGGGCCGGCGATCATTTCGGTCTCCGTTCTCATCGGTACGTTCTTGGATCGGATGCGCCTCTATGTGGCGGCGTACTCAGTGCCTGGAATCGGCAACTCGAGCATCGACAAGCACTCGCTCGAACTGGAACATATTCCAGAAGCCGTAACGCCGGGGATAGCGGACATATTCATCATGGTCGGCGCGGTCGGCGGAATGATATTCGTCTACCTGATGGCGAGCCGTTTGATTCCGATCATGAACTTCTGGGAGCAAAAAGAGCTCCTATTGTACAAAGTGCATAGGCCCTTCCATCGAACGGAAGTCATGGTGTTGGGCAAGCCCGAGTAACTCCGGATGCGTCGCCGTTGGCTGGGCTGCGCATCGGTGGGTGACGGAGATCTGACGGGTTATCGAGAATAGGGACCTGAAGAGAAAGCCAAGATGCAACAATTCGTCTACAGAACCGATACAGAGATCAACGACGACCTCCTCGCGGGCGTACTCAAGACGCCCAAGTGGTGGCTGCCAGCGGTCATATTCCTTACACTGATCGTTTTCACGGGTCTTGGCGCCTTCGGTTACATGATGAACAAAGGCCTGGGTGTCACTGGACTGAATCGGCCGGTGATGTGGGGCTTCTTCCTCGTTAATTTCGTGTTCTGGATCGGCATCAGCCACGCGGGAATCATGATCTCCGCCATTCTCAGGCTCACCAAAGCTGAGTGGCGACGACCCGTAACGCGCGCGGCTGAAGTAATGACCGTGTTCTCGCTCATGGCCGCCCTTCATACGCCCCTCGTTCACGTCGGGAGGCCCTGGCGCGAGATGTGGGTGTTCCCGTACGACTTTGCTCGGGGCGTGTGGCCCAACGTTCGATCACCGTTCGTGTGGGACCCGAGCGCCGTGGGCACGTATCTGATCGGGAGCTCGCTGTTCGTGTTTGTCGCGTTGTTGCCGGACATGGCAGTCCTTCGCGACAGGGTCAAAAACAAGCTCATGAAACGAATTTACAGTTTCACGTGTCTTGGCTGGAGAGGCACTCCCAGGCAGTGGAAACTGCAAGCCCTGGCAGGAATTCTGCTTTCAGCCTTGGTCTTGCCGGTGTTCGTCTCCGTGCACTCCATCGTGTCATGGGACTTCGCCGTCATCATTGGCGTGGAAGGTTGGCACTCGACGATCTTCGCTCCGTACTTCATCATCGGCGCCATTCACTCCGGAGTGTCCGCGGTCGCCATGTTGATGGCATTGGCCGTCTGGCTCTGGGGTTACGACAAGTATCTACGCCCCGACCATTTTGACGCCATCGCAAGATTGCTTATCGTGGTGGCGGTCACGTGGTTCTTCTTCTTCTTCCTGGAGTGGGTGTTCGCGCTGTACACGCTGGAAAACCCCGAGATTGTCCTCCGCGAATTGCAAGTGACCAAGTGGCCGTACGCGCCGCTGTTCATCGTATTCTTGTTTGCGGCCTTCATAATTCCAGTGCCCATGTGGCTGTTCAAAAGAGTTCGCCGAAGCATGAAGTTGATGTTCTTCACGACGGTGCTGGTCAACATCGGGATGTGGCTCGAACGATTCCTGATAATCATCCCCGGACTGATTCGCCGCCAGCCGATGTCTTTCGATTGGGGCGCCTACAGTCCGAGTATCGTGGAGATATTGCTCGTGGCGGAGACTTTTGCATTCGTTGCCCTTGGAATGCTCCTGTTCTCAAAGTTCCTGCCGCTGATACCGCTTTTCGACATCAAAGAGGGCATGATTCTGAGACAAGAGATCAAAATTGGCCGGCGGGTTGTGCCGGCGGTAATCAACGAGTAAGGACACTTCATGCTAGCTAAGAGAAGCGTACTTGGCCTCTATTCGGATGTGGACGTGGCAGCCGACACGCTGGACGCGTTGCGGGAGGCCGGATACACGAGTTCTGAATACGAAATTCTGACGGGCACGCCGTACCCGGAAGGCACGTTCGGCGAAGACGAGCCGAAGCACACGCTCTATCGATGGCCCCTCATGGGCGCCGCGTGCGGCTTCATCATCGGTCTTGTGCTGACATCGGGCACACAGTTGGCATATCCGCTGGTCACCGGCGGCAAGCCGGTGCTGTCGATACCGCCGATGTCCATCATCATGTACGAAGGCACGATGCTCGGCGCGATCATCTTCACGGTGATCGGCATCATTATCGAGTCAAGGCTGCCCCGAATCTTCATGGGCGCATACGATGAACGCATCACCGAGGGCTATATCGGGGTGACGGTCACCACTTCCGAAGAGCGCGTTGGCCCCGAGGAAGAAGTGTTGAAGGCGTCGGGCGCCGAGGACATCAAGCGCGGCTGGGAGCGCGACTAGACACATGTTTGTTTCTGCTACTCCCGATGTATCGATGAATCGACGATCTTCTCGGACCACTCTCAAGCTGTGGGCGTCCGCGCTAGTCGGTCTCCTGCTGCTTGCCGCTTCGGTTGGCTGCTACGACAGTGCCACTGGTGACGCCAACATCGGCGACTCGATCAATTTCAAGCTGCCCGCGTTCCCTGAAACGGGGTCGAACGCCGTGCAGTTGTTCACGGAGATGCATTACCAGCCGTCGTACCGCTCGCAAGAAGAGCCTCGACGGCTGCCTCCGGAAGGCTCGGTCCCGATTACCGGCGCCGAAGTCGTGTACACATCGCTTGCCGACTACAATGCCAACCCTCCCAAAGGCGGCGACTCGACGCTGGGCCAGTCGCTGTACAACATCAACTGCCTTGTTTGTCACGGCGCCGCGCTGGACGGAAACGGCCCGATCATGATGGGTTTCAACTACAATAGCGCGTTGCCCGCGGATCTGAGAGCGGACGGGACGAGACGGTCGAGCGACAATGACCTCTATGCCTATGTTTCCGGCGGCGGTAGGATGGGACTTGCTCTTCGCTTTTCGGGACGCGCAACTCAATCGCCGATGCCCGAATTCAGGCGCTTGCTCACTGAACAGGAGCGCTGGGACATCGTGTCGTACCTGCGAGTAACGATCGGGCAACCCTAGCCCTGGCGCCGGGTCACTCTGTCCAGGCCGCTGAATAACCGGCGACTGTCATTCGAGATAGTTGGACCCTCCGATCAACGTGCTCAACGGCATCATGGCGTCGTAGATTTTCCTTTCTTCCGAGCCTCGGCATATTCGGTTGATTCCGATTCGGAGATCGACGACCTTGGCTGACACTCCCATCGATCGCAGCATCGCATTCGAGGCCATCGACAACTTCCGCGACCTGAGTGGCCTCGTGACGCGTGACGGCCAAACCATCCGACGCGGACGCGTCTTCCGAAGCGGTGACCCGCGCGACATGACTCGCTCGGACTACGCGAAGCTCACCGACGATCTGGGTTTGCGCACCATCCTCGATTTCAGACGACTCGACGAACTCGAGACGAAAGGAATCAGCCCGCTCATCAAGCCGCCGGTCCAGCATCGCAACATCGAGCTCGTGCGACTCGACGGTCCCGATGTAGTGGCGTTGGAAGCACGATCAGCCGGGAATCTTGGCAAGGTGTACGAGGGAAGCGTAGCGAATACGGGATTCGGTCAGAGGCTTGTCGCGGGACTGGAAGTGATCGCCGATCTTGAAAACCACTCGCTCGTGTTCCACTGCTCACTTGGCAAAGACCGGGCCGGCTTGTTCGCCGCGATCCTTCTGGCCACACTCGGCGTCACGGACGACGACATTGCGAGCGACTACGCTCTGAGCGATGAATCGGGGCGCAGGCAGTTGGAAAACGAAATGGCTGAGGTTGGTGACGTTGAGCAGAGCCGGTCGATGCCTGAGTGGGTTTATCGAGCCGCGCCGGAATCGATCCTTCACGCGATGGCCTTTGCGCGCCGCGAGCACGGATCGGTGGAACGATACCTGCGAGCCCGTGGGGCGGATGCGACGTTGCCTGACCGCTTGCGTCGTGCCTTGCTCGACTGAGAGTTTGTGAGTAAATCTGCAATGCGCCGGTATGGCCACCATCTCAGGGCAGAACGGGCGCTGGACCCACCCGCCCGCCCTCGTGGGTTTTGATGCTGGGGGCACATCCCCCAGTCCCCTTGCCAGAGGGACGTTCCCCTCCGGACTTTCTTTGCACGCCATACACCGAATTAAACCTGGGGTTGTAAGGGGCGAGAGCACCTACCGGGGATTTGGGGTGTCCCCAAGAATACTTTCGGGCGGGCGGGTGGGACCAACCACGATCCATCCGGAGGACCAAGGGTAATTCCCGTCAACAGTCGCCTTCCGAAGTTCGAACAAGTGATCTCGGCAATTATTCACAGGCTCTGAGCTGCGCGCCTAGGGCTCGTACGCGAGATTCGGCGAGAGCCAGCGCTCCACGTCCTGGGTCGCCATCCCTTTGCGTATGGCGTACTCGGTGATCTGGTCGCGGCGCAGCTTGCCGACGCCGAAGTAGTGCGAATCCGGATGAGCGAAATACAGGCCGCTGACCGAAGCCGCAGGCCACATGGCCATCGTTTCCGTCAACTTTACGCCCGTGTTTCGTTCGGCGTCGAGAAGTCGCCACAAGGTCGCCTTCTCAGTGTGATCGGGGCTCGCGGGATATCCCGGTGCTGGCCGAATGCCTTGATACCCCTCTTTGATGTTCTCCGAGTTAGACAGCGATTCGTCCGGCGCGTACCCCCAGAGTTTCGTGCGAACCAGTTCGTGCATCCGCTCGGCAAACGCTTCAGCCAGCCGGTCGGCGAGCGCCTTGACCATGATCGAACCGTAGTCGTCATGAGCCTCAGCCATCGCCCCGGCAATCTCATCGGCGCCGAGACCTACCGTGACCGCGAAGACTCCAACATGATCGCTGACTCCACTGCCCCGCGGGGCGACGAAATCCGCCAGGCTGAAGTTGGCTTTCGACAACCCCGACCTGGCGCCGGACTTGTCCGTCTGCTGACGCAGGAAGTGCAGCGTGGCCAGCACGTTCTCGCGGGACTCGTCCGTGTACACCTCGACGTCATCGCCGATGGAGTTGGCCGGGAACAGTCCAACCACTGCATTGGCTTTCAGCAGCTTCTCATCGATGAGACGCCGCAGCATCGCTTCCGCGTCACGGAACAGGATCGTCGCCTGCTCGCCGTATTTGGCGTCGTCGAGGATCGCGGGATACGCGCCTCGCAGCTCCCACGTCAGGAACAACAGCGTCCAGTCGATCGCCGCAACGAGGTCGTCTAACGGATAGTCGTCGAACGTTTTAACTCCGGTGAAGCTGGGCGCGGGAGCGTTCTTCGTCCAGTCGATCTCCTCGCGTCGTGTTCGGGCGTCGGCGAGCGAGAGCAATCGCGCCGAAGGATCTCGCGCGGCCCGCGTCTCACGCAGGTGCTTGAACTGCCTGCGCGTGGTCGCGATGTAGCCCTCGCGCCGCTCTGGACTGACCAGGTCGGCAACCGTGGCCACGGAGCGAGAGGCGTCCTTTACGTGAATCACGCCGTGCGGATACTGCGGATCTATGCGCACGGCAGAATGGGCGATCGACGTCGTGGCGCCGCCGATGAGCAGCGGGACGTCCAGCCCTTGCCGAGCCATCTCTCTGGCAACAGTGACCATCTCGTCCAGGGAAGGCGTGATGAGGCCGCTCAGACCGATGACGTCGGCCTGCTCGGTCTTGGCGGCGTCGATAATCCGCTGGTATGGAACCATCACGCCGAGGTCGATCACTTCGTAGTTGTTGCAGCCGAGAACGACGCCGACGATGCTTTTGCCGATATCGTGAACGTCGCCTTTGACCGTCGCCATAACGATCTTTGCTTTCGGCTTGATTGCGCCGGTTTCACCGAGCTCTGCCTGGATAATCGGCACGAGCTGCGCGACGGCTTTCTTCATGACTCGCGCGCACTTGACGACCTGCGGGAGGAACATCTGGCCCGAGCCAAAGAGATCCCCGACCGCGTTCATGCCGGTCATGAGTGGACCGTCGATGACATCGATCGAGCGCTCCGCCTGTTGGCGAGCCTCTTCGACGTCGCTTTCGATGTACTGGTCGATGCCGTGGAGCAGCGCATGCCTAAGACGCTCCGCAACCGGCAACGAGCGCCAGGCGTCGTCCTCTTTGCGCTCGGTTGACTGGTCCTTTACCGTCTCTGCCATTGCCACGAGGCGTTCCGTGGCGTCGGGCCGCCGATTGAGCACAATGTCCCGCACGGCCTCGCGCAGGACCGGTTCGATGTCGTCATGCACGACCAGTTGCCCCGAGTTGACTATCCCCATGTCCATTCCAGCCTGGATGGCGTGATACAAGAACACCGAATGGATCGCCTCGCGCACCGCGTCGTTGCCCCGGAACGAGAACGAGACGTTGCTGACGCCGCCGCTTACGTGGGACGACGGGAACCGCTGCTTGAGAAGTCGTGTCGCCTCGATGAAGTCGACCGCGTAGTTGTCGTGCTCCTCGATTCCTGTGCCTATAGCGAACACGTTGGGGTCGAAGATGATGTCCCCGGGCAGAAAGCCGACCTCGTCGACCAGCAGACGGTACGACCGGTCGCAGACATCCAACCGGCGCTGAACCGTGTCGGCTTGGCCGTCTTCGTCGAACGCCATGACGATGACAGCGGCGCCGTATCGTCTGACGACTTTCGCCTGTTCGACGAAAGCGTCCTCGCCCTCTTTAAGCGACAGCGAGTTGACCAAGCCCTTGCCCTGAAGGGATTGCAGACCCGCTTCGATCACGCTGAACCGCGAGCTGTCGATCATGATCGGGACTCGGGCGATGTCGGGCTCGGATGCGATCAAGGCTAGGAATCGACGCATCGCCTCTTCCGAGTCGAGCATTCCCTCGTCCATGTTGATGTCGAGAATCTGCGCCCCGTTGTCGACCTGCTGCCTGGCGACCATCAGCGCTTCGTCGTACTTGCCGCTCTTGATCAGCCGTCGGAATCGAGCGGAGCCGGTTACGTTCGTGCGCTCGCCCACGTTGATATAGTTCGAATCGGGCCTGATTTCCAGCAGCTCGAGACCGCTGAGCAAGGTATTGCCTTTGCCTTCGGGTCGTTTTCGCGGCGGGAGCCCCGCGACCGCCTCGGCGATAGCCTTGGTGTGGGCGGGTTCCGATCCACAGCAGCTACCGACGATGTTGGCCATGCCGCTCTCGACGTATCCGAGCAAGTTTGCCGCCATGTGTGCGGGCGTCTCGTCGTACTCGCCAAGCTCGTCGGGCAAGCCGGCGTTCGGATGGCAACTCACATAGTGGGCCGAAACGTCGGCGAGACCCGAGAGAAACGCCCGCATCTGGTCGCTGCCCAACGAGCAGTTGATGCCAACGCTCAGCAGGGGCATATGGGCAACCGACGCGTAAAACGCCTCGGGCGTCTGACCGGACAGGTTGCGGCCCGCGAGGTCGGTGACAGTGACGGACACCATCACCGGCATCGTGGCCGATTGTTCCTCGAAAACTTCCTGTATCGCATACAGCGCGGCTTTGCCGTTTAGCGTGTCGAACACGGTTTCGACAAGAAGAATGTCGACTCCACCGTCGAGAAGTCCGCGAACGCACACCGCGTAGTCCTCAGCCAGGCTCGCGAACGTGACGTCGCGGTATGCTGGATCGTTCATGTCGGGCGAAAGCGACGCCGTCTTGGTGGTCGGTCCGATTACGCCGGCGACGAACCGCGGCTTGTCCGGCGTCCGCTCGGTGTACTCGTCGGCGATGCGCCTCGCGATGCGGGCAGCGGCCTCGTTCATTTCGTAAACGTGATCGGTCAACCCGTAGTCGTCCATGCTGGGGCCGTTGGCCGTGAACGTGTTCGTCTCCAGGATGTCGGCGCCGGCTTCCATATACTGGCGCTGGACCTCTTCCAGAATCCGGGGCTGAGTGAGCGACAGCACGTCCGGGCAGCCCTTCAGGTCGCGGAGGTGATCGCGGAAGCGCTCTCCCCGAAACCCGTCCTCTTCAAGATCGTATGACTGGAGCATGGTCCCCCAAGCGCCGTCGAGCACCATCACCCTCTGTTCGAGGATGCGTTGGATTTCGTCGGTCCGGTCGACGATCGGCGAAGCTTCGGCGGCTACGATTGTGGTCAACGTGGCTCCCGTCTGAATTGGGTTTAACGATAATTGTACTGCACGGCGCGCCTGAACCCCAATATTGATCTTGTCTTGACATCGGGCAGTTTTACGCCTAGCGTTAGCCTCGCGCCGCGAAGATCGGATCAGGAGCCGTATCGATGTCAATCCCGTTTCCCGTGCCGCCCGCGTCGAGACCGGTGGCGATGGGCGTCAATGGCATGGTCGCGTCCGCACATCCACTCGCGTCGATGGCGGGCGTCAGGATGCTGATGGACGGAGGCAACGCCTTCGATGCCGCCGTCGCGACGGCGGCATCCCTGAATGTCGGCGAGCCGTACATGTCGGGAGTCGGCGGCATCGGCCTTGCACTTGCCTATGTGGCGGCCGAGGATCGCGTGCGTGCGCCCAACTTCTCGGGCCGAGCTCCGATCGGCACGGACCCCGAGCGATATACGGCAACCGACACAGACATCGGAATCATGTTCGCGTTGGTTCCAGGAAACGTATCGGGGTGGCTCAAGCTGCACGAAACCTACGGCAAGCTGGATCGCGAGAAGGTGTTCGCGCCTGCCATTGGATACGCTGAGCACGGTATCGGCGTAACTCACCTGAACAGCCGGATGATGGCGAACAGCGCGGCCCGGCTTTCGCGCTTCCCTTCGGCTGGCATCATCCTGGACGCCGACGGAATCGCGCCCCGGCCCGGCGCCAAGCTGAAGATGCCCCAACTGGCCGAATCGTTGCGGGCGATCGCCAAAGGCGGTGCGGACGAGTTCTACCGGGGCGAACTCGCGCGCCGGATACTGAACGGCAGCGACGAATTGGGCGGCCTGCTGACCGAAGAAGATCTCGCCACGTACGAAGCCGAATGGCAGGATCCGATCGGCATCGACTATCGCGGGTACCGCATCCACATGTCCCCGCCCAACTCCAGCGGTTTCCAGATACTGCAGACATTGAAGACGATGGAAGGTTGCAGCGACGACAACCTAGCGTTCCAGCATCCCAATACGCGCCATCTTTTCATCGAGGCGGTCAAGCTGGCGGTAACCGATCGCATCAAATTCGCCGGAGACCCGAGGTGTGTCACCGCCCCGATCGACGGCCTGCTGTCCGACGGTTACGTCGCCGCTCAACGCGAACGAATCAACCGGACTGGCGCCGCCTCGGTGTCGGGTGAACACTTCGCCTCGAAGGTTGCGCCCGAGGCGTTGATTGTCGGGAACCCACAGGAGGTCGACGGCGGCATGACGACGCACTTCGTGGCCGCCGATCGAGACGGCAACGTCGTTTCCATCACGCAAACCCTCGGGGGTGGCTTCGGATCGGGACTCGCCGTGGGTGACACCGGAATATTCCTCAACAACATGGCCTATTGGTTTGACCTCGAAGAAGGGAGCCCGAACCGCATCGGTCCCGACAGACAAGTGGACTTCGTGGTCGCGCCGACCCAGGCGTTCCGCAACCGACGCTTCCACGTTAGCCTGGGGACGCCCGGGAGCTTCGGCATTCTGCAAACGACGCCACAGTTTGTCATGAATTTCCTCGACTTTGGTATGAACATCCAGCAAGCGATCGATGCTCCGTGCCTGAGAGTGTACGAGGGCAAGCGTGTCCAGATGGAGGAGCGATTCCTGGCGCCTGTGCGGCAAGCGCTCGTCGAGCTCGGCCACGAAGTCGACGCAATCGAGCCGTGGTCGATGTCGGTCGGCGGCGCACAGGGCATCCACGTCGATCCGAACGAGGGCGTGTTCCAGGGCGGCGCGGATCCGCGCCGAGACGGCTACGCGATCGGATATTAGAAGTCGACTGCAGTCGGCTCGTCGAGAGGTTGTACGTGGCCGCTTACGATGGATTGCAACGCAAACTGGACGCCGGCGAAGTCGTCATTTTGGACGGCGGAACCGGGACCGAGCTGGAGCGTCGCGGCGTGCCAATGGACTCCGTGGCTTGGAGCGGCGCTGCACTTTACACGCACCCGGGAATCGTACGGCAAGTCCACCAGGACTATATCCGGACGGGGGCGGACATCGTTATTACCAACACGTTCTCAACATGCCGGCACACGTTGGAAGGCGCGGGACTGGGGGACCAGGTTGCGGACATTAATAAGCGCGCGGTGTCGGTTGTCAATGAAGCGATCGAAATCGCGGAAGCCGATAGAACCGTCTACGTCGCGGGCGCGATTTCGACCTTCAGGCCGGGTAACGACCAAAAGTTAATGCCGTCGCAGGAAGCCGCCAGATCGAACTACAAAGAGCAGGCCGAACTGCTGGCAGAAGCGGGGGTCGATCTTCTCGTGATGGAGATGATGGTCGACCTCGAACAGTCGGTGCTAGCCATCGAATCAGCCGTTTCTACCGGCCTTCCGGTTTGGGTTGGATATAGCTGCCGGACGAGCGTTGGCGGCGATGTCCTCTTGCTCAACAGGAGACGAGATGAGGATTTCGCAGAGGCGCTGGATCAGTTCAGCGCGTTGGGCGGATCGTTGGTCGCCGTGATGCATGCGGAGATCGATGACACAGTTCCCGCGTTGAACGTGGTCGGAGATCGGTGGAAGGGTCCTTTGGGCTCATTCCCACATTCGGGCGGGTTCGTAATGCCGAACTGGCAGTTCAAGGACATCATGTCGCCGGAAGACTACCTTGTCGAAGCGCAGAAGTGGGTCCGGATGGGCGTTCAGGTCATCGGAGGGTGCTGCGGCACGACGCCGGAACACATACGAGCACTTAAGGACGGCCTGCCCGCGCACGTTCCATCGACCTGACGCCCGTGGCGCGTTTTATCGAGTGGTGCCAATCAGAACCGTCTCGATCCAGGACCTATCGAGAACCCGTGAATATGGAAGTACGAAGGAGAACCAATGAGCAAGGCACTTGACGGCATCCGCGTTATCGATATGACCCACGACCAGGCGGGGCCGTCTTGTACTCAAATGCTCGCCTGGCTCGGCGCGGAGGTCATCAAGATCGAGATGGCCGACGGTCGTGGGGACCGCTCTCGATGGCTGCGCCGGGACGACCCCGATCTCGACAGTTACTTCTACCTGCTCCTCAACAACAACAAGAAGAGCACCACGCTCAACCTCCGTGATCAACGCGGCATAGACCTTTTCAAGACCCTGATCCGCGAAGCCGACGTGATGGTCGAGAACAGAGGACCGGGCGCGATGGATCGTCTCGGCCTCGGCTACGAAGACCTAAAGGCGATCAATCCTCGATTGATCTACGCGTCGGTCAAAGGATTCGGCGGCTACGGCCCGTACTCCGACTACAAGTGCTTCGAGCAGGTCGCGCAGGCCACGAGCGGCGCTCTGAGCTGCACCGGCTTCGACGACCGGCCTCCGGCGATGCACGGCGCGGGCGTCGGCGACTCGGGCACCGGGATGCACATGGCGATCGGCATCCTGGCGGCCATCGTGCAGCGAGCGTCGACCGGAACCGGGCAGATGGTCGAGGTCGCGATGCAAGAGGCCGTGCTTAACCTGACGCGCGTCCGGTTCACCGGCACGCTCACCGACGGCACGCCTGAGCCGAGGCAAACGAGCCACGAGGGACGTCGTCCGGACTCGGTCGGAGGTTTGTTCGCCTGCGCCCCCGGCGGTCCCGACGACTACGTCTACCTCACGATGCCGCCGGACAACCCCGGAATGTTCGCCGCTGGCATGCACGCGATCGGCCGCGAGGACCTGCTCGACGACCCGCGCTTCGCCTCACCGGACGACCGCGCAAACAGCGTCGAAGAGCTGGCCGGCATCGTCGCAGAGTGGGCCGCGAGTCGAGACAAACATGCGGTCATGAAAGCGTTTGCTTCCGAGGGCGTCCCGTGCGGCGCGGTGTTGAACACAGCCGAAGTGCTCGACAACGCCCATTTACGGGAACGCAAGACCGTCTCAGACGTCCAGCATCCGAAGCGCGGCGAATACGCGATGATCGGCTGCCCTGTCCGACTCTCCGACTCTCCGGTCGAACTCGAACGTGCTCCGCTTTATGGCGAGCATACCGACCAGATCTTCACCGAGCTCGGCCGCCTCAATGCCGACGAGCTCGACGAGCTGCGCCGTGACCGGGTTGTGCTCTAGTTTGAGTCTTCCATGAATGCGTTCGCGCCTGTAGACAGGGCGGGCAGGCCACCCATCAAGAATGCCACGCGAATCGTCTCAGAAATCTCGTCCTCGGACGCGCCCATGGCCCTCTGGCGCGGTCGGAGAGCGCTTTAACCCCGTCCTCGCGGGCCAGCAGTGCGTCGCACAGCATCGCCACAAGCGTCTTGACTTTGGCCGGCAGCGTGCCATCGCTCAGGATGAACTCGCATCCCTCGGTCAACCAATCGGAAAGTCGGGGATCGGTGTTCGCAATTACGGCGAAAAATCCTGATGGCTGGGGTTGCTGCATATCGGTCCCTCCTCGGTTTTGTTCTGAATTTCTTAGCCGGTAAGCGATTGTGTCACTTTACCAGTCCAGAGGAATAATGGGAGTGCAGAGGGGCGAGCCCCTTTGCCGTCTGGACGGCGGTCCGGCAAGCGCACCGGGATCGGCTCAGGTGATAGAATCCGAACGGCCTCTTGGTGTCGAGCCAAGCATGGCCGCAGTCCGAGCGGTGGCCGCGGAGGAGTAAATGGCCTCACCGACGGAGATTCAGCCAAAGAACAAGTTCTTCTACGGTTGGTGGATCGTCATCGCTGGCGGATTTGGCATGGCGATCTCCTCGGGCATCAATTTCCACGGCTTCGGCAACTTCATCATTCCGCTCAGCGAAGAGTTCGGGTGGAGCTACGGCGTAATCGCCATCGTCTTTTCCGTGGCGCGCCTGGAATCGGGGATGCTCGGCCCGATCGAGGGCATGGCCGTCGACCGCATCGGACCGCGCAGGCTGATGATCGTCGGCATACCGCTCATGGGTATCGGCTACATCCTCATGAGTCGCATCAATGGGCTTGCCTCCTTCTTCATCGTCTACATCTTCCTCATCGCGCTTGGCAACAGCTTGGGCATGAGCACGCCCATCACCGCCGCGGTCGCCAACTGGTTCAACCGCAGGCGAGGGCTCGCTTTTGGGATTCAGTGGTCGGGCGTGGGCCTCGGCGGTTTGCTTGTGCCGGCTGTTGGCTGGATGGTCAACAATTACGGTTGGCGGAATGCGGCCTCGATAGTCGGTGTGGGCATCGCGGCCCTGGGCGTGCCCATCGCTGCTGTGATGCGGCACAGACCGGAGCAATACGGATACTACCCGGACGGCAGGGCGCCGGAAGAGCAGAGCGGAGGCGGAGCCGGTTCACGCCCTCCGACGCTCGATCTGTCGAAAGACTTCACCGCTCGAGAGGCGCTCAACACATCGAGCTTCTGGTACCTCACCCTTTCGATCATGGCCAGGTCTCTCGTCAGCGGAGGAGTTGGCCTTTGGCTCGTACCCTTCTTCGTCGATCTCGGCGCTTCCGCGGTAACCGCCGCGACTTTGGCGGGGTCGGTCGGGATCATGAGCATCCCGGGCCGGTTCGGGCTCAGCGCGCTCGGTGACTACGTGAACAAGCGCTATGTGATGGTCGCGTCGTTGGCGATGATGTCGGTGTCGATCGTCTTCATGGCGAGGTCGTCGAGCGTGTCGCAGGTCATTCCTGCGCTGGTGGCGTACGCGGCGGCGCAGGGCGGCATATCGGTCATCCCGCAGTCGTTGATAGCCGATTACTTCGGCAGAAGGTCATACGCGACGATCCAGGGATTCCGAAGCTCGGTTCAGATGGCGGGAATCATCACGGGGCCGATCATCTCGGGATTCGTGTTCGATCGAACCGACAGCTTCGAGCTGGCGTTTTACGGATTCTCAGTAGCCGCACTGGTGTCGATGGGGCTCGTCTTCATGGCTCGACCGCCAGTGTTGCCGCGAAGGTTGAGACCAGGCGTCGCGAAGGAACGTTGAAGCGAATGGCGAAAACGGGGCAGAGTAGATCGGGAGGTGACATGGAAGGGCACCACGAATTCATCAGAGAATGCCACAGACTGGCGATCGAGGCTGGCAAAGCCGGCGACGAGCCATTCGGCGCCATGTGGTGCGCGACGGTGAGATCGTCATACGAGCGTTGAACACGGTCAATACCGACGACGACAGCTTCCAACATGCCGAATACAGGCTCGTCGTGGAGGCGCGCAAGGAGCTGTCGGAGGATGAGCTCGCCGCATCGACGCTCTACTCGAGCACGGCGCCGTGCGTCCTGTGCAGCGGTTCGATCCTGTCCACGCCGCTGGCGGGCGTTGTCTACAGCGTCGGCTACGAAGCGTTCGGCAAGCGGAATCGACCCTACGTCAAGCTCGACGAGTTAACCGAGCGATTGAAACCGGCGATGTTCGTCCTGGGACGTGTCCTCGAAGACGAGGGCATCAAAGCCTACGAATGGTGGGCGGGTGAGTTCACGCCGGTGGAAGAGATCCTGCGCCGATGGGCGTAGCCTAAGCGTCAGGCTCGCGGCCTGCCGCCTGCCGGTACGTACCTCTTCCCGCGATGCGGCCGTCGACGACGCTGCTGCTGCCCGTTGGAACCCGCGCCGTTGTTGGGCGTTCTCGAAGGAGAAGCGCTGTACACGGTCCGGCCAGTGCCTGGCGTAGTCTGAGACGGGTTGGCGTCGGCGCCGTTCGACTGGACTTGAGGTCTGCCGTTGCGCCTCGGTTCGTTCCTGTCAGATGGTGTTGCGTTGCCGTATCGCCTTGGCTCGCTCCTGTTGTATGGCGTCACGTCGCCGTCGGCCCCGTTCTGGGCCCTGACCGGAGCTCTGCCGTTCCGCCTGGGTTCGCTCCTGGCGTAAGACGTCGCGTTGCCGTTTCGCCGGTATCCGTTGTCGCTCGGGCGTCCCCTGCCATTGTCGCGAGGTTGCCGATCATCGGACGATTGTCGGATTGGCGAGTATCCGCCATAATCGAAATCAGGCAGCCTGCGTCGCTCGATCCTGGTTCGCAGAAGCTTCTCGATTCGGCGCACCAGTGACTCGTCTTCGTGCACCATCAGCGTGAGCGCCTCGCCTGTTTCATGCGCGCGCCCGGTCCTGCCGATGCGATGCGTGTAGGCGTCGACCGTCATCGGCATGTCGTAGTTGATGACGTGGGATATCTGCGAGACGTCGATGCCGCGTGAAGCAATGTCCGTGGCCACCAGGATGTCGTACCTGCCGTCACGGAATCCGTCCAGCGCCGCTTGCCGGCGCGCCTGCGCCATGTTGCCCTGCAGCGCGGCGACGCGGTACCGTTTTCGCTCCAGGTCTTGCGCGACCCTGCGAGCTCGGTGTTTCGTGCGGGTGAACACCAGAACTCGTCCGGTGGCTTCCTTTTCCAGAAGCGCCATCAGCATGCGGGTCTTCATGCGTTCGCCCACCGGGTAAAGGGCGTGGGTGACGGTCTCGACCGGCGCCATCATGCCGATCTGCACGGTCGTCGGGTTTGTCAGAATGTCTTTCGTCAGCGCCCGGATCTCGTCAGGCATCGTGGCGCTGAAGAACAAGGTTTGGCGTTGATCGGGAACGTATTCGAGGATGCGACGGATGTCGGGCAGAAAGCCCATGTCGCACATCATGTCCGCTTCGTCCAACACCAGCACGTCGATCTGCGAGATGTCGATGTTGCCGTCGCGAATGTGGTCGAGCAGGCGGCCCGGACACGCGACGACGATCTCAACGCCGCGCCTGAGCGTCGTGATCTGGGGGTTCTTGCTCACGCCGCCGTATATGGCAACGCTGCGGGTTTTAGTGTTGGCGCCCAGATCCACGGCTGTCTGGTGGATCTGCTCCGCCAACTCGCGAGTCGGCGCCACAATCAAAGCTCTGATTCGGCGCGGCGCATAGTCGGTCATCAGTCGCTGCAGGAGGGGTAGGATGAACGCCGCGGTCTTTCCGGTGCCGGTTTGAGCCACGCCCAGCAGGTCTTTGCCTTCGAGGACCGCGGGGATGGCTTGTTCTTGGATGGGCGTGGGTTCGATGTAGCCCGTTGCATTCACGCCGGCGAGAATGCGTCGGTCTAGGTCAAATTGTTCGAATTTCAGTTGGGGTGCTCCTTGACTGCATTGAGCCAAGTTACACTCTTAGCCCTAATGTCTTGTCTTTTTTTCAGATTTGTATCGACGTCAACGAACCATTGTAACAGCTATTGGCTTTGAGGCGAATGCCTACGCTCGACGCTCCTGCTCAACGTCCTGTACAGTATTCATGCCCGATAGGATTTCCAGCATCGCGAGCGACGCCGTCGAACCGTGGGATGCCGGCTACAACAAGTGTTAATATGAGGTCTCATGATCAGGCCGAACTGGATAGAAGAGCACCCGACCGGATGCACCTGCGTCGCTTGTCAAACGAACAGGGCAGACACCGAGAAGGTGCGCGCGGCTGGGAAGGTCGGGCGCAACTCACGGTGCCCGTGCGGCAGCGGCAAGAAGTTCAAGAAATGCCACGGCGGTTAGGCTGTCCCGTGCCTTGAAGCGCTTGTGACGGCCAGATATCACATAGCTTGACAGTAATGCGGCACGCGGATAGACTTGCCCCAAGTTGAAATATGATCACCCGGGGGGAGCTTGGGAAGCCAGGCTGAGAGGGCAGCCGAGACGCTGTCGACCCCGAGAACCTGATCTGGGTAATGCCAGCGAAGGGACGAGGTTTCCCGGAATTCGCAAGGCCGCCCAGTTGGCAGGGCGGCTTTTTTATTTGGCTGCAATTTGTCGTTTGTGATGACGTGGAACAACGCGACAGACGAAGCGAGCACCGGGTTCGCTTCGAGCGGAGCGATCCGGCGGGGACTGAATGTTGGTGGTATCCCGAAAGCCAGTCGACGAGATCGGCCACTCCCAAGATGCGCGGGAGCGGACCGAGCCGATGCCGTCCAAGTCCGGACCAATCATCGATGTCCGGGCGCTGAACAAGTCGTTCAACCAGGGAGACCATCGATTGGCGGTGCTCGATTCGGTCGACTTCCGGGCCGCCGAAGGCGAATTCGTCAGCATCATCGGACCCAGCGGTTGCGGGAAGAGCACTCTCCTCAACATCGTCGCCGGACTCGACGAGCCGACGTCGGGGATCCTCGAGATTCACGGCAGGCAGGATCCGCGCCGTCTCGGAACCGTCGGCTACATGCAACAGAAGGACCTGCTGCTGCCTTGGCGAACCGTCATGGGCAACGCCGTCATAGGGCTCGAGTTGCAGGGCGTCTCTAAGCGCGAAGCGCGTGCCCGTGCGGATGCACTGCTGGATCAGTTCGGTCTGCGCGGCTTCGAGGACGAGTATCCGAGCGCGCTGTCGGGCGGGATGCGGCAACGAGCGGCCTTTTTGCGAACGGTGCTTGCGAACCAGAAAGTGTTCCTCTTGGACGAACCGTTCGGCGCGCTCGATGCGCTCAATCGCTCCCAGATACACGAGTGGCTGCTGAGCCTGTGGCGGGAGCTCAACAAAACAATCGTGATGGTCACCCACGACGTCGACGAAGCGATCTTCCTGTCCGACAGAGTATACGTGATGTCGGCGCGACCGGGCACGATGACGCTGGACATCCCCATCGACCTGCCACGGCCTCGAAAGCTGGAGATGCTGACATCGCCGGCATTCGTGGATTTGAAGGCGAAGCTGCTCGCCACGATTCGCGCCGAAGACGCGTCAAAGCAACCGGGTGATCTGTCGTGAGCAGGGCGACTGTAGCCCCGGAATCGACCAACCGCCGTGATTGGCAATCCTCGGCACGTGCTTTCGGAGCTCGGTGGCTGCCCGCGCTGGCAATCGTCGCTGGCATCATCGTGCTCTGGGAGGGATATGTCCGGCTGTTCGACATCGAAAAATGGCTCTTGCCGGCGCCGTCCGCGGTCGTGGCGACGATTGGCGACAGCGCCGGATTGCTCGCCCGCCATTCTTGGGTGACGTTGGAAGAGATCGCCATCGGATTCGGGCTCGCGCTCGCGGCCGGCGTCGCGCTGGCGTCGACCATCGGTCTGTCTCGGACCGTGGAACGAGCGCTGTACCCGTTCGTGATCGCATCGCAAACGATCCCGATCATCGTCATCGCGCCGATGCTCCTGATCTGGGTCGGATATGGCCTGGCGCCGAAAGTGATCGTGGTGGCGTTGATTAGCTTCTTCCCGATCGCGGTCAACATGGCCGACGGTCTGAAATCCGCTGACGCGGACACGATCTCACTCATGCGGACTCTCGGAGCGAATCGTTGGCAGATATTCGCAAAAATCCAGGCGCCCACCTCGCTGCCATACCTGTTTTCAGGCATGCGCGTGGCGATTGCCGTAAGCGTGATAGGCGCCGTCATCGGCGAGTGGGTGGGCTCCAGCGAAGGGCTCGGTTATCTGATGATTCGATCCAAACCGCTGTTCCTAACCGAACGGGTTTTCGCGGCGATCACGATACTGTCCGCGATGGGCGTCGGACTATTCACACTCGTGGGCATTGTCGAAAGGGTCGCGCTGCCGTGGCAGCATAGCTCAAGCGACCAACATGGGATTTGACTGAGGGTAATGAGGTGCAAATCGTGATCGAGAAAATCGTGCCTAAGCCAATGGTGGCAGTGATCGTGGCGACAATCGTTGCTTTGCTGGTTGCCTGCGGCTCCGACGAGTCGGAGCGGGCTTCCATCAAACTGGCGTTAGACTGGTACCCGAACGCCAACCATCTGGGGCTCTACATCGCCGAAGACAAGGGTTACTTCGAAGAAGAGAACCTCGACGTCGAACTCTACACTCCCGTCGACCCTTCCACTGTGCTCCAGACAGTAGGAGCGGGCGCGGACGATTTCGGGATCAGCTATCAACCCGACGTGCTTCTAGCGAGAGCCCAGGGCGTTCCCGTTGTCTCCGTGGTCGGCATGGTGCAATATCCGCTGAACTCGGTCATGGCGCTCGAATCGTCGGGCATCGCACGCCCCGCCGATCTGGTCGGCAAGAAGGTCGGGTATCCGGGCATACCGACCAACGAGCCGTTGCTCGACACGATGCTGAAATTCGACGGCTCTCAAGGCCTCGCCGACGTTGAGCTCGTCAACGTGGGCTTCAACCTGGCCGAATCGCTGATCAGCGGAACGGTCGATGCGGTGGTCGGCGCTTACTGGACTCACGAGAGCATCCTGCTCGAGAATCAGGGCCACCCCGTCAATATCATGCGCATGGACGAGTGGGGCGTCCCCGCCTACTACGAGCTCGTGATGGTGACCAGCGAAGAGATGATCGACTCGAACCCCGACGTCATAGAACGGTTCGTGCGAGCCATCAAGAAAGGCTATGCCGACGCCATCAGCGACCCCCAGGCTGGCGTGGACATCCTGGTCAAGGCCAACAAAGACGAAATAGACGAGGCCATCGACCGGCCCGGCGCGGACCTGCTGGTCTCCGCCTGGAAGACCAACGACGCAGAGTTCGGCCAGCAAGACTCAGTGCGCTGGGCCAGCTTCGTCAAGTGGATGCAAGACGCGGGCCTCTTAACCGGCGAACTCGATCCGGCGAAAGCATTTTCAAGCGACTACGCGAAATAATCGCGCCACAATCCGGGACGCCGGGCCAGAATCGGCAATTCGTAGGAGAGAGTTTCCAACCCTCCCGCGGACCATGTACCTATCCAGGTCCCGAACAACAATGTCAGGTTCGTTAACACCGGTACAAAACTCCTAATCGACATGGAAACCCCAATATGCCCCTCACGCAACAACTCAAATCCAAATACGAAAAACTCTGGGAGCAGATGGTATTCCATCCGTTCGTCGTGGAGATGGGCGACGGAACGCTGCCTCCCGAGAAATTCAAACGCTACTTCCTTCAGGACTACGTCTTCGTTCGAGACCTGGTCAGCATGACCTCAATGGGCATGGCCAAGGCCCCGGACATGGACTCGGCCAGCAGGCTGCACGCGTTCCTAACCGGAATCCTCGACCCGGAAAACGACCTGTTCATGCGCGCGTTCGACGAACTCGGCGCCTCGGAAGCCGAATACTCGTCGGCCAGCGCGTCGCCAACAACCCGCGGCTTCGGCGACTTCCTCGTGCGTACCGGCCTCGAAGGCGGGTTCGAGGACGTGCTCGCCGTGCTGTACGTCACCGAGGGCACGTACCTCGATTGGGGCACACGCCTGCTCGCGGAAGGCAAACCCCCGGACAATCCGATCTACCGGGAGTGGATCGATCTCCACGGCCCCGACGTGCTCGGGGACCTGGTTGCCTGGATGGGCCAGTACTTGGACAATGCCGACCCGGGCGCCTGGCATGGACGCATAGACGAGTTGTTCCACACGGCGTTACGATACGAGTATCTGTTCTGGCAGGTGGCCTACGAAGGCGACGCCTGGCCGGACGACTGAGCGGCAGGGACAGGCATGGAAGAGCGAGAACGGCCGACAAAAGGGGAACGCCGGGAAGGCAAACGCCGAAAGCGCCGCAAGATGGGCGTCAGCGGCAAGAGCGTCCGCAGTCTCCTGACCATCATTCGCAAACGCAGCGACGCCGCCAAACAGAAGTAGGCGCGGTCGGCTTGCAACAACTCCAATCGAACCGCGGGCACAGCCTCCAACGCCACCAGAATCCGCCAAAACCTCCGCCTCCATCCGTTCGTCCTGAGCCTGTCGAAGGACCTTGACCAATCAACCGATGCCCACTGTTGAGGCGCCGCCGTTGGATCGTTCCACCGTGAATCGATACTCCACAGCAACCGCTCGACAAACCCAAGGCAAACGGAAATCCAGAGGTAAGACACAATGCCCGATGCCCACAACATACCCCGAGCCATGACCATCGCCGGATCCGACTCGGGCGGCGGAGCGGGCATTCAAGCCGACCTGAAGACCTTCGCCGCGCTGGGCGTATACGGGACATCGGCCATCACCGCGATAACCGCCCAAAACACGCTCGGCGTGACCGACGTGCAAGAGCAGCCGACCAGCATCATCGAATCTCAGATCGATGCGATCATCAACGACATCGGAACCGACGCGGTCAAAACCGGGATGCTTTCCAGTCCCGAGATTATCGAGACCGTCGCGGCCAAATTGCGCAGCCACGGCCTGACGCCGGTGGTCGTTGACCCGGTCATGGTGGCCAAAGGCGGAGACAGGCTGCTGCAAGAGCGTGCCGTCGTCACGTTGCGAGACGCCCTTGTGCCGCTTGCGTCGGTCGTGACACCGAACACGCCCGAAGCCGAAGTCCTGACCGGCATGGAAATCCGAACCGTCGATGATTCGCGCAAAGTCGCCCGAACCCTCGTGGAGGACCTCGGGGCGGGCAGCGCGGTCGTCAAAGGCGGCCATCTCGAAGGACCCGCGACCGACGTTCTCTACGATGGCGACGGGTTCACCGAGTTCACGCACACCCGCATCGACACCAAGAACACACACGGCACCGGCTGCACGTTCGCGTCGGCGGTCGCCGCGGGTTTGGCGTCCGGCCTTAGCGTCCACGACGCCGTTGCCCAGGCGAAAGAGTACGTAACGGAAGCGATACGCAACACGTTCCCGATGGGTGCGGGACACGGTCCGTTGAACCACTTTCATCGATTCTGGAAAGGATGACCAGTGCCTATATATCTCACCGGGAACGACGTCACAAGCCTGCTCACGATGGACGACGCCGTCAGCGCCGTGGAGGCCGGGTTTCGGGCTCTGGCGGACGGCCAAGCGTCCAACGTGCCGAGGACAAGACTGCGGTTGCCAAACGGCGCGTTCAACATGATGTCGGCCGCGGCGCCGGGGCTCGGGGTCATGGGGTTGAAAGCATACGGCGTCGGCGGAGGTCGACGAGGCGGGTTCCACGTCCAGCTCTCGAGCACGGAGACCGGAGAGCTTCTGGCCATCATGGAAGCGTCGGCGCTCGGCCAGATAAGAACCGGCGCGGCCAGCGGCGTCGCGACGAAATACATGGCGCGCGAGGACGCAACAACCGTCGGCGTCATCGGCGCCGGTTACCAGTCCCGAGGCCAGCTTGAGGCCGTCTGCGCCGTCCGCGACATCGTTCGCGTAAAAGTGTTCAGCCCGACTGAATCGCGGCGAGAGACCTACGCGTCGGAGATGAGCGAGCGACTTGGCGTGGAGGTGGTCGCCGTCGAAGACGCCGAGACCTGTGTCCGAGATTCCGACATCGTCCCGGTGATCACGGACGCGTCGGAGCCGGTCATCCGAGGCGAATGGCTCGATTCGGGATCCCATGTAAACGCGGCCGGCGCCAACAGCAGCACGCGGCGTGAGCTCGACAACGAAGCGGTCCGGCGGGCCGATGTGATCGCCACGGACGACATCGCCCAAGCGAAGACCGAATGCGGCGACCTGCTGACCGCGATCGACGCGGGCGTGATCCGCTGGGAGAACGTTCGCGGTCTCGCGGAGGTTATTGCCGGCGTGACTCCTGGCCGCAACTCGGACGATGACGTCACGCTATTCGAGTCGCAAGGCATCGCGCTCGAGGACATCGCGGTGGCCAAGCACGTCTACGAACTAGCCAGAAACCAAGGCGTCGGAGTCGAGCTCTGACTTTTCGGCAAGATGTTCGACGGCGCCATCCCGTTCGACCTCAACTCTTCGGCGATCTCATTCATGTTGACGGCCTTGCAGCAGGGTCGTGATGTAACACGCCAAATCGCATCGCAGTTCAAGGCTCAGCGAGGCGGCGTCCCGCATCGGAATCGCACCCTGCCGACGCGGGTCAGTTCGATCGCGGATTTCTCGCGCCCATCGTTGGTTCGTACCACCGATAATTGGGACGTTTGCAACTGTGCGCTGCCTCTTGCCGGCGACACAATCGCGTCACGGGGCGGTTGACAGATCAGTCGCCGCCATCGACGCAGGTTTTTAAAGCGAAAGGAGGCGTCATGCTGCGTGATCTGATTCCCGATCCAAGCAAGACCGTGGATATGGACCACGGACAACTGGTGGTGATTGCCGCTCGTTGGGTTTTGGTGGTGGCGGGCTTGCTGCTGGCTCTTTGGGACCCGGCAGGCATCGGTGTACTCCGCGTCCAGATCGTACTGATACTGGGTCTGGCCGTCGCGAATTTCTTCCTTCAGGCCCAGTTCCTGAAGAATCGGCCGGTGTTGAGGAACGTACTTTACGGCGCCAGCGTTGCTGACATCGCGGTCATCTCCCTCATCGTGGTCGCACAAGGCGGATTCAGTTCGCACGTTTACGTTTTCTATTTCCCAGCGCTGTTGGCGATTTCCGTCGCGTTTTCGCCCGCTATCGTCAGCAGATTCGCCGCTTGTTCCGCCGCTGCATACGGCGCGATTTCGATGGCCACGCTGGACCCAGGCGACGAAGTCACGCTGGCTGCCAGAATGATCATGATGGCAGGCGTCGCGATGTGCGGCGTCGCGTTCCAGAACGTCCAACGGGATCGCCGGACCGCGATCGACGGCGTTCGAGTTGAGACGATCGACGATGTAGTCGACGAACCTTCGGTCGCCGGTCTGCCGCGAGAGGCGATTCTGTTCCAGACCGCGAAAGGGGCATAGAGATGCAAAACTCAAACAACGCAAAACGAGAAGCGGCCGAAGACATCTTCTACGGTCAGGTCGTAATCAACTGGGCTCGATGGTTCATCGTGGCCGCCGGAATGGTCCTGATACTGTGGACCGTGGAAGAAAAATCGCAAGTCGTGATGGGAATCGTACCCATCGTTGCGATCATGGCGATCAACTTCTACTTGCACGGCCGGTTGCTCGCCGACCGACCCGCCAACCCAGCGTTGGTCGGCCTGACGAGCGCGATCGACATCGGAGTCATAACGATCCTGGTGCTGTTCTGGTCGGAGCAGACCGGACTCGCGAGTCCATTCTTCATCCTCTACTATCCCGTCGTCTTGGCATTCGCGTTTGTGATGCCGCCCAAAGTATCGATCCCGTTCACGGTGACGACCGTGGCGCTTTTCGCTGGCGTGTGCGTGCTGGCGGAGCCCGAGATTCTCTCGAGCGTCACTACGGTAAAGGCGCTGATTCTGAGATCGATCACGCTGGCCGCGATGGGTGGCCTGGCGGCCTACTACTGGCGCACCAGCCTCCGGCGTCCTGCCGCGAAGACGGTTCGGTCGAACGGCAACGGCGCCCAAGACAGCGCGGCAATCGCCTAACGTGCCCCGCACACCCCGTCAGGATCGACTTGATCCTGACGGGGACCATCAATTTTGGGCAACGGCACAAGCCCGAACCAAAAAGGGGAGCACACGGCAATGACCAGCATCCTACGTCGCGTCAGGTTGATTCTGCGGGACTGGTTGCGCGCTTTGCTCGCCCCGCCGGAAGACCCGCGCCAAGCATTCGTCGAACCAGCAAGCCAACATAGGGAGCTGCTCGCCCGCGTGCGCCGAGCTAAGGAAAACATCGCGTCCTCTCTCATCCAGTTGGAGGCCAAGACCACGCAAGTCCGTGACAGGTTGCCGGACCTGGAGGAGCGAGCTCGTCAATCGCTCACGGCCGGTCGAGAGGATTTGGCCCGATTGGCGTTGCAGCTCCGTCACGTCGCATCCGAGGAAGTCCAAACCTTGGATGGACAGATACTGGAGTTGGAGCAGGAAGAACAGTCCATTGCCCTCGTGGAAGAACGGCTCATCGCTCAGATTGGAGCATTCGAGGTCCGGCAGCAAGTAGTGCAGGCCCGGCACGACACCGCCGAGGCTCAGGTCAGAGTCCGTGAGGCCATGACCGGCGTGTCCGACGACCTGAACGGACTTGGCGCCGCGCTCGAGCAGACGGAACAACGCACCGAGTCGATGCAAGCTCAGGCGTCGGCCATCGACGAACTCGTGCAGCTAGGCGTGCTCGAGATGCCAGGGCAGACTAACGGTAATGCATTGGCTTCAGCCCTCGATGGAGCCGGCGATGCCAATGCGGTCGAGGAGCGCCTGGCCGCGATGAAGATTGAGGTGGCCAGCTAGCCCTCGCTACTCCGTCGCCGAAGGCAGGCTGTGTCGCGGGTTCGGATGCTTGAGAACGTCGGGGTTGACGAGGTTCTCGGGCATCTCGCCCTTCAACACGCGGCACACCTCGCGTGCCGCGCGCTGCTCCAACTCGAGCGTCGCTTCTTGCGAGAAGAAAGCGGTGTGCGGCGTGATGATGATGTTGTCGAGACCGAGCAGCGGCGTTCCCGGTGGCGGAACGGCATCGACCATAACGTCCAACCCCGCGCCGGCGATCTGGCCCGACGTAAGCCCGTCGTATAGCGCGCTTTCGTCGATCAGCGGACCTCGGGCGCAGTTGACCAAGAACGCGTCGGACTTCATCAACTCCAGCTCTCGGGAACTTATCAAGTTGTGCGTTTCGTCTGTGAGCGGCGAGTGCAACGAAACGAATTCCGACTCGCTCAGCAGCGTGTCCATATCGACCATGCGGGCGCCGCGCTCGGCAACGATTTCAGCGGACACGTACGGATCACTGACGAGAATGTCGAGGCCGAACGCGCGCGCTTTCTCGCACACCGACTTGCCGATTCTACCGAACCCGATGATGCCCAGCGTCTTGCCGCGAAGGCGCATGATCCGCATAGTCAGAGGAACGCTTCCCCAACCGGTGGTCTTGACCGAGTTGTCGAGTAGCGCCACGCGTCGGTTCCAGGTCAAGAGCAGAGCCATGACGTGATCCGAAACCTCGTCTACGCAGTAGTCGGGGACGTACGTTACCGCCATTCCGAGCTCGGTCGCTGTATCGACGGCGATGTTGTCGAACCCGACCCCGAACCTGCCCACCGCGACGCATTTCGTCGCGGCTTGGAGCACCGCCGGCGTCACCTGCGCAAAGCACGTCATGATCGCATCGACGTCTGTCGCGAGCGACACTAAGGTCTCTTCGCTTGCGTCAGGCGCCACGATCGACTCGGCGCCGACCTCGTCTCTGAGCACGGCCTGCTCGGGCTCGGTGGTAGGCCACGCGTGGTCGGTAATGAGAACTTTGAACGCCATGATCGTTCTCCTCTGATCGGGATAAAGATTGAAGTTGCGGACGATGAACTGGTCGAACGGCTACATCGCCATGGGCCTGAACATGCAGCCATCGACGAATATGTCAAAGAAATCGGGGATGGACTCGAGCTCAACGTGCGTAATGTCTTTGGCGATTGTCTCTGCCCGTTGTCGGAGTTCATTCGACAGGAGCATGATCGTCGCCCCCTCCAGCGCCGCATTGCCTACTTTTGTGATGTTCGCGGGCGGGAAGTTGGCTATGAATCCGATCCCCAACGCGTTCTCGACGTTGATGTAGTTGGCAAATCCTCCCGCCAGATACAAACCAGACACCTGTTGGATTGGAGTGTCGTACTCTCGCAAAAGTATGAACTGACCCGCGTAGTTGGCCGATTTGGCCTGGGCCAGTGAGCTGATGTCGGCCCGACTCAACGACATCTGCCTTTCGGGCGCGAAAACGAACTCGCTCTCTCCGCCGGTGAACGCGCCGAGCTCGGTGATCATATCGTTGCGCCGGAGCTCCGCGAGCAGGTCGACGAGCCCGGAACCACAAATTCCCTGGGGTTCGGCGTGACCGATCGTTTCGATGGCGGCCGTGCCGTTGTCGATTCGCACGGACTCCACGGCGCCGTCGTATCCGGGCATCCCGTAGGCGATCTGCCCTCCCTCGAAGGCGGGACCGGCTGGGCACGACGCGGCGATCAATCGGTGGCGATTCCCGATGACGACCTCGGTGTTGGTCCCGACGTCGACCATCATCACGATGTCTTCCTGCTCGTCGATGCCAATCGCCAGCAGGTCGGCCGTGACGTCGGCGCCGACGTGGCACCCGATGAGCGGACCGCCATAGACGTGCGCGGCTGGGAACACTCTCAAATCCATCTCAAGGGCGGTGCGCGAAAGGGCGGTCGTTTCCAGTTCGCCGTCCTTCAGTGCCAACTCGGTCACGGATCGGTACGGTTTTTCGCCGATCGGCTGCACGTCCAGTCCGAACACCAGGTCGCGCATCGTGGAGTTGCCCACGATGACGACCTCGTAGATGTTGCGTCGATGAAACCCAAGTGTGCGGGCCATGTCGCCAATCTCGAAATTGATGGACGACAGCATCACCTGGCGGAGCTCACCGTTGTAACTGCCGCCGTCGTAAGAGATGCGATGCATGATGTCGCTGCCGCCGAAACGCTGCGGATTCTCGAACGACGCCGTGTGCAACACGTCCCCGCTTTCGAGGTCCACGAGGTTCATGACGACCGTGGTGGTGCCGACATCGACAGCCAAACCGTAGATCTTGCCTCGATAGGCGTCGATCCGTTCGCCGAGGTACCGAACGTCGTCACCCGATCTAGTCGTGCGAGGGTCGAGCGCGACGTCTCGTCGAATCGAATCCGTCAGGATCCGCGGCTGGCGGCGCAATACCGCGAACTCGATGTCTGCTTCGGCATCGACGATCCGCGCCTGGCAAGCGAGGCGGTAGTTGTCGCGCAGGAACCGCTCCGACTCGGTTGGCGGGTCGAGCGCGCCCATTCCGCGCTTGATCTCTACGATGCACTCGTGGCACTCACCGGTGCGTGCGCACGACGTCGGCACACGCAACGCGAGGTTGTCGGCGTAGTCGAACAGAGACCGTCCGGCGGTCAGTTCCAGTTCTCGGCCGGAATGATGTAGTGGCGACATGAGCTATCTGGTCGTATTAGGCGTCAAATCTTCTGCCCCCTAACCTGATTCGAGCAGCTTCTTGAGATTCTTGTGGGCGCTTTCAAACTGCTTTTTGATCTTCCGGTTCATCAGCGGTCCGGCCAATGCCATGATTCCACCCGGTTCGGCTTCGGTCAGCGAATGGAGTTTGGTCTTGTCACCCACCTGCTCGACAACATACGTCATCGACATCGGAAATGGCCCGGACGTGCTGCTGGCCGTGTATCGGTTTCCCGGATCGAACTCCGTGACCTCGAATTCGTATTCCAAGGTTTTGCCCATGGTCTTGTTCACGATTCGGCAAGTAGTGCCAACTCCGACAGGGCCGTCGGACGTTTGGACCGCTTCGACGGCGTTCTCGGCCCATTGGGTGAATTTCGAGATGTCGGTGATGTAATCGAGAACAACATCCACGGGGCGTTCGATCATTATTTCAAGTTCGACTTTCAACGACGGGTTCCTCCTGATTTCGATTGCACAAGTGTATTACTTCCATGACGACGTTTCCACCGGGATTGAGACTGGGCTGTCGTCCCGGCGACATCGTGGTAGGACAGCCCGTTGGAGAATTGTGCCAATCGAATCCGTGAAACAGTCGTTCTTCTTAAAACAGCCGGATCGCGTCCCTTTCTGCTCATTTCGCGCAATTGCCATCTTGACGGGACCGAACTCCGTGGTGTCATCCGAAGTTAGGCAGAAACGGCTGAGTGATAAGGATGCGCGACCGCAAGTTTGCATGACGGGTCATCGTGCGCGGAAGGCGGGCTTCTCCACAAGCATCGCGTAGACCTGCGGTGCGGTGGCCTTGGTTGATCGTCGGCGGAGATTCAGTCGAGGACATGAAAGGGCGTTAATGCTCATTCGGCGGCCAATTATAATATGGTCGGTGGATTTTTCAGAAATAACCGTATGGGTTCGACGCATTACAGCCTTGAAATTATTTGAGGCATACCCTCAGGTTGCTATGCTAATTAAGCGGTGATTGCGAGTGAAGAACGGTTTGATATTGTCGATCTGGGTTGAACGCGTGGAAGCGCCCAGATTGCAAAAGTGACAACAAAACGAGTCTTTCGCGTTTTGTTGACAGAATTCGTAACAATACACTATAGTGTGGCTGAAAACCTTGAGGATTGGGGTATTTTTGATGGACCAACTGGATGTCAGGATTATTACCTATTTGCAGGATGACGGCACCGCCACCAACGCTGGCATAGCCAGACAGGTGGGCGTGAGCGAAGAAACGGTGCGCCGCAGGCTCAAAAGGCTGATGGCGGACAAGGTTATTAAAGTCGTCGCGGTGCCCGACGCAGTTCGAATGGGGTATCAATCGCAGGTGATCATCGGCCTTCAGGTCGACGCCGACAAAGTCGACGCCGTTGCCGATGAGCTCGCGACCATGGACGAAGTCACTTGGGTCTCGGTTACAACCGGTTCCTTCGACATCTTCGCCTGGGCGACCCTCAAGTCTTCCGAAGCGCTTAGCGATTTCCTGCGCAAGCGTGTTGGCTTGATCGTTGGCGTGCGGAAGATGGAGACTTTCATCAACCTCGCCTCGAAGAAGGAAGAGTACGGCATCAACATGGGCGCGGTGACGCTCTAGCGTCCGCGCTCCCGCCAGGCCAACATCGTTGGCCTGCGGCTTGCCTCCGATCAGGCAGGCCGGGTCGTACCGCAGTCTGGTTCTTCGTTGAACCCACAATGGGTTGCCCGTTGTGGGTTCAATGGGTTTGTCCTTAAATGCCCCGCCAAGAACGTCAAGACCGCTCCCACTTGGTCTTAGATCGATCCCGGAGCGAATTGCACGATGTCTTGAAGATAGTTTTCGGGCCCAACCTCGCTTTGTTTCCCCCGCTTCCCCTCATGTATTGGCTGTCGGCCGACCCGTTTGACATGCGCTCCAGGTTGACCGTACCATGGAGGAGCGAACGCTGACGAGGGGTGAAGACACTTTGGAATTGAACGAGCCGACGACGCTCTTATCAGCCGTGGGCGTTTATGTAGGGTCGCTCAAAGAAAGTGACGACACCGTTCGCAACGAACTAGGGCGCTTCGTCGGATGGTGCGGCCCTGAGCGTGTCCTTGCGGGCATTCTTCCCTCGGTCATCGGTGGATACGCCGACAGCGTGGCGGGCACCGGGACCACTCCTCAGGCAGCCGAAAAGCTGCAGGTAGTTCGCAAGTTCCTCACCTACGCCAAGAAAAAAGGCATGATTGAGACCAATCTGGCTCAGCATGTTCGGATACGGAAACCCAGAGCTCGAAAAACCCAAGGCGGCCAAGCGGTTGACAGAGACGAAGTCGGGTTGACGCCCGAGGGACACGCTCAACTGGTTGCGCAACTTGAAGAATTGAAGAGCCAAAGAGCGCCGCTTGCGATCGAAATCCAGAAGGCTGCCGCCGACAAAGACGTTCGTGAAAACTCTCCTTTGGAGGCCGCTCGCGAACAACTCGGAATGGTCGATGGTCGCATCCAGGATATCGAAGGGACGCTACTGCAGGCAGTCATCATTGATCCCAAGAAGGCTAAGGCTTCGGTCGTGGTCGGTCTCGGAACCGCGGTTTGGGTGCAAGACATCGAATCCGGCCGGAAATCGCGATACACCGTTGTCAGCGCGTCAGAAGCCAATCCGATGGACTCGAAGATTTCGGATGTCTCCCCAATCGGCAAGGCTCTCATAGGAAAACATTCTGGTGTCGAAACAAATGCAGAAACGCCCAGAGGCACGGTTCGCTACAAGATTCTGAGCGTCTCCTAAACCGGAATTCCGCCAAATGAACACTCGAACAAAGGCCGCGAAAGCGGCCTTTGTTGTTTTTCGAACCACGCCAGATTGACTGCATCAGTACAATCTGAACCAAGTCGCCGCGGCATGGCGTCCACAGAGAGAGTCTGCCGCAACCCCGCCGGAGTGACACCGGCGTTATGGAGCGTTCAACAACATGACTTCCCAAGTTGCCGAAGCCGATACAAGGGCACTCGTCGAGACTCTGAAGCGGCGCGTTTCGGGCGAAGTACGATTCGACAAGATGACGCGCGTCCTGTACAGCACGGACGCGAGCATCTATCAGATCGAACCCATCGGCGTTGTCATACCTCGAAACGCCGAAGACGTGATCGCCGTGGTCGAGACCGCGGTACAACACGGCGTCTCGGTGCTGCCTCGGGGCGGCGGTACGAGTCTTGCGGGGCAAACCGTCGGGCACTCCGTCGTCATGGATTTCTCGAAGTACATGCGCAATGTAATCGAGGTCAATCCGGAAGAGCGGTGGGTCCGAACTCAACCCGGCATCGTCCTTGACGCACTGAACCGCCAACTGGCTCCTCACGGGCTGCTTTTCGCGCCGGATCCGAGCACGTCGAACCGCGGCAACATCGGCGGTGCGCTGGGCAACAACTCGTGCGGAGCTCACTCGATAATGTGGGGCAAGACAGTCGACAACGTCCTCGAACTCGACGTCGTCCTGTCAGATGGGCACACCGCACGATTCAATGAGCTCGACGGCGCACAGCTCGAATCCAGGATGCGCGCGTCCGGACTTGAGGGCGAGATCTACAGAGACCTGTTTGCCATCGGCGAGGCGAACCGCGATGAAGTGCTGAAGCGCTACCCGAAAATTCAGCGGCGGGTTTCCGGTTACAACCTCGATGAGTTCGTTGGCGGCAGCGACTTCAACATGGCACGGTTCGTCGTCGGCTCGGAAGGGACGCTGGTCACGATCGCCGAGGCCAAGCTCTGCCTGGTTTCGAAGCCCACCGCGACCGGACTCGGCGTGCTCCACTGCGCCACATTGAACGAGTCGATGGAAGCGACCGTGGCGGCCCTCGACATGGACCCGGCCGCGGTTGAACTGATCGGCAGCATGGTTCTTCGCCAAGCCAAGTCGAACCTCGCGTACGCACGCATCACGGACTTCATCGAAGGCGACCCAGAGGCGATTTTGGCGGTCGAACTCACCGGTGAGTCCGACGCCGAGGTGTCGTCCAAGATGGATCGTCTCGAAGAAATGTTGGCCCGTCGCGGGTTGGGATACGCGTTCGTAAGGCTGACCAAACCGTCGGACCAGGCGAAAGTGTGGGACGTTCGGAAGGCGGGCCTCGGCCTGATGATGAACGTGCCTGGCGACGCGAAACCTCTGCCGTACGTCGAGGACACGGCTGTCGCGCCCGAGGTGTTGCCGGAGTTCGTTCGCCGGTTCGACAAGATCGTTCGCGATCATGGCACCGAGGCCGGCTATTACGGGCACGCCAGTGTCGGTTGCCTGCACATCCGGCCGCTTATCGACCTGAAGAATCAAGAAGGCGTGGACCGCATGGTGTCCATCGCCAACGAGATCAGCGACCTGGTGCTTGAGTTCGGCGGCTCGATGAGCGGCGAGCACGGCGACGGGCTGGTGCGGTCCGGGTTCAACGAGAAGATGTTCGGCAGCCAACTATACGGCGCCTTCCGTGACGTGAAGAAGGCGTTCGATCCACAAGGCATCATGAATCCGGGCAAGATCACCGACTCGCCGCCGATGACGGACAACCTGCGAATCGGCCCTGCCTACAACACGAAGCCGTTCACATCGGTGTTCGACTTCGGCGAAGACAGCAGCTTCGCTCAGGCCATCGAGATGTGCAACGGTCAAGGCGCCTGCCGCAAGCACGGCGGAACGATGTGCCCTTCGTACGTCGCGACCAGAGACGAGGAGCACTCGACCCGAGGCCGGGCCAATGCGCTCAGGGCCGCGATGTCGGGCGCCCTGCCTCCCGGAACGATGACCGATCGCCGCCTCTTCGAGATCATGGACCTGTGCTTGGACTGCAAGGGCTGCAAGGCTGAATGCCCGTCCAACGTCGACATGACCAAGATCAAGTACGAATTCCTAAATCAGTACCACGAATCCAACGGACACTCGCTGCGCGAATGGATTTTCGGAAACATAGGCTCGCTGAGTCGATTGGGATCGATGTTCGCGCCGGTGTCCAACTGGATGGCCAAGCCCGGATTCGCCCGTGCGATGTTGGAGACCCAGGTTGGGATCGACAAACGGCGACCGCTGCCGGTGTTCGTCAGCCAGTCGTTCGTTCAGTGGTTCCGAGCCCGCGGCGGCTCGCCTGAATCAGCGGCCAAGCACGGCCAAGCGGTCCTGTTCCCTGACACGTTCACCAACTACAACCATCCCGAACTCGGCATCGCAGCGGTCAAGGTCATGGAGGCGCTGGGCTACCAGGTGATCGTTCCCAAAACCAAGTGCTGTGGCAGGCCGATGCTCTCGAAAGGCATGATGCATCAGGCGAAAGCCAATGCCAGGGCCAACGTGGACACCGCGTACGAGTACGTCGCCCAGGGCGCGAAACTTGTCGGCATCGAGCCTAGCTGCATCCTCAGTTTCAGCGACGACTATGTCGATCTCCTGGGCGGCCACGACGAGCGAACACGCGCCGTCGCCGACAACACGATGCTGGTTGAAGGGTTCGTGCGACACGCGCTGCTCAAAGCCGGATCCAGTCTCGATCTAGCTCAGGGCGCGTTGCCGGAGAAGATCTTGGTGCACGGCCATTGCCACCAGAAAGCGCTCGTGGGCATGGGACCGGCCTTGGAAGTGCTGCGGAGCATCGAAGCCTGCAACGTCTCGGAGATACCGTCCGGATGTTGCGGCATGGCGGGCTCGTTCGGATACGAAACCGAGCACTACGACGTATCGATGAAGATCGGCGAGGAGACGCTGTTTCCGACAATTCGCGACGAGTCAGGCGAGTTCGTCGTCGTCGCCGAGGGCACATCCTGCCGCCAACAGATCGAGCACGGCACCGGCAAGCGTGCCCGTCACCTAGTCGAGGTCCTCGCGGACGCCCTCTAATCCTCTGATCGGACGCATCGCGGTGACGTTAGTTCAGAGCCGAGTGCGTACGGGGCGTAGCGGCCAGCGTCGCCCCCGGCTCTATTCAGTCTCTTTCGTCCCTGGCTTCCCTTTTGCCGATCCGTTCCAGCGCGCCTACGCGTCCAGCAGCACTCCTGGGTTCAAGACGCCATTCGGGTCGAGCGCCTTCTTGGTGGCGCGCAACGCTGTCGCAAAGAGCTCCGGGCGTTCGCCGTCGTACCACGGCCTGTGCAACTTGCCCACGGCGTGGTGGTGCGTGATCGTTCCGCCAGCCGCCATAATCACGTCCGACGCCGCCTTTTTGATCGCCGCTTGCTGCTCGGCGTATGCGCCCAGCCGATAGGCTCCGGCGTACGTGTAATACGGCGCGGGACCGTCCGGGTACACGTGCGTGAACCGGCAGTTGACCGTTCCTCCGCCGCAAACTTCCCGCAACACGCCGTTCATCGCCTCGCGGACACTGGCGTCGAACGCTGGCCAGCGCTCCCACGTGATCGACGTTTCCACCGTGCCGCCGACCAGCCCGAGCCCGGCGGTCAGACCGCCGCCAACGCTGATGAACGCGTTACGCCACGCGCCGACGGCTCCGCCCCTGCCGGTGGGCATGCCGGAGCCGTCGTCGATCAGGATGTCTTCGTCGTCGATCTGGCCGCCCGCGCCTCGCGCGATTTCGACTGCCGTGGCCATCGGCCAGTTTTGCGGCGTCTCCGCGGCCTCGAATCCGATCACAAGCAGCGCGTGGCTGCCGTCTAGTCCGGCGCTGTCGCCCGCCAGAAGCGGGTCGAGCAGGCGCAGATTCGCGGGCCAGAGTTTTGCTTGTACGATCTGGCGCGTCGCTTCGTAGCCTTCTTCCCATGAGTTGAATTCTACGCCGGCGGTGGCCCTGTACTTGGGTCGCACCTGAATGCGCATCCACGCCTCGCTGATGACGCCCAGGATGCCCTCGCTGCCGAGCGCGATTCGGTTCGGGTCGATGCCCGCGCCGCTGCCGGGAAGGCGCCGGCTCTCCCACCAGCCGGACGGCGTCAGCATCCGAACCGACTCGACGAAATCGTCGATGTGCGTGTGGTTGGTAGCGTAGTGACCGCCCGAACGCGTCGCGATCCATCCCCCGAGGGTCGATCCGGTGAAGCTCTGCGGGAAGTGTCGCAGCGTCAACCCCTGGGGCCGAAGCTGGCTTTCGAGGTCGGGCCCGTACACGCCGGCCTGGATTCTCGCGGCCCGTGAAGTTTCGTCGATCTCAAGGATCTTGCTGAATTGGTCCATGTCGATGGTGACCACGGCATCCCAGTCTGCGGGCGGGGTGACGCCGCCAACCGAGGACGAGCCGCCGCCAAACGGGATCGCCGCGTACCCTTTCGACGAGCACCAATCCAAAACCCGCTCCAGTTCTTCTTCATTGCGCGGGTGAGACACCACATCGGGCGGATTCGGGAACAGGCCGAACACCGCTGGGTCTTTGTCGTTGTTGCTATACGAATGCCGAGCTCGCTCGTAGTTGCTCGAGGAGGAGAAGGCCGCGATGTTGTCGGAAGCGGTGACACGCGGCGCTCGAAGGTCGAGCTCGTCAGCCTTCGGGATCGGTGGCGGGACGATCTCGACTCCATGCCGGTCCGAAAGCATCGCGGCGTGCTGCGTACGCTGTGCATCGGTGGGTTCTTCCGATTCCAATCCCCAGGTCCAGAAGCTTCGCCGGGACGTTGTCTGTGTGGCCATTTGATCACCTCATCGTGCTGGAATCGTAATTGTGGATCAAGGCGCATGGTATCCCGCTGAAACCACTGTTGCAACACGCGTCGGATGACGACGCCTCCGCAACGATCCCCCCAAGACCGGCGCCCATACTGCCTCGGCGTTGCGTGCGGTTCTATCCCATTGTCCGCGTGTATTTGAAACGGCCTTCGGCCGCTGTTGCGGGTCGCAAGGCGCGTTGTTACAGTGTACCGAACGAAGTCAGGAGGGATGGCCATGAAAGCAGCTCAGGTCACCGAGACTGGCGGACCGGAAGTTCTGCGGTACGTCGACGTACCCGACCCGGTTCCCGGCGCGGGTCAGGCGTTGGTAGACATTCAGGCGATCGGCGTGAACTACACCGACGTGTATGGTCGCTCGGGCATGAATCCGCCTTCATTGCCGTGGATCCCCGGCGTCGAGGGCGCCGGCGTGGTGGCGCAGGTCGGAGAAGGCGTCACCGAGGTCGCTGTCGGCGATACGGTCGCGTACTCCGGTGTCGGTTCGTCATACGCAGAGAAGGTGGTCGCTCCGGCGTCCAGCCTGGTCAAGATGCCCGATGGCGTCAGCGCCGATATGGGTGCGGCCGTGATGCTCCAGGGCATGACCGCCCACTACCTGTGCCACGCGACCTATCCGGTGAAGCTCGGCGACACCGTGCTGGTCCACGCGGCGGCAGGCGGCGTCGGCTTGCTGCTGACCCAGATGGTGAAATCGTTGGGCGGCGCCGTCATTGCGACGGTTTCGACCGAGGAGAAGGCCGAGCTCGCCCGTGGCGCCGGCGCGGACCACGTCATCAACTACGCCGAGTCCGACTTCAAGGCGGACGTCAACGAAATCACCGGAGGCGCTGGAATCCAAGCCGTGTACGACTCCGTCGGCAAGACCACGTTCGATAAAGGCATCGCTTGCTTAGAGCCGACCGGATACATGGTCTTGTATGGCCAGGCGAGCGGACCCGTCGATCCGGTGCCAGTGTCCGTGCTCAACGCAAAATCGTTGTTCCTCACTCGACCGGGCTTGGGTCACTACACCCGCACGCGCGAAGAGCTGCTGAGTCGCGCGGGCGACATACTCGATTGGGTGCAGTCCGGCCAGCTCGACGTGCGCATACACGGCACGTTCCCGTTGAGCGAGGCCGCCGAGGCGCACCGCCAGCTCGAGGGCAGGTTGACGACCGGCAAGCTGTTGCTCAAACCGTAACGCGCACGCGTATCGACCGTGGCCGGTGGCGGCATTGAACACTCGGAGGCAGACAATGGACCTGGCATTGCTGGGCGGCAACATTCTGACCATGGACGGCCGGGATTCGCGTGTCGAAGCGCTGGGCATCGAACGCGGCAAGATCGTCGCGCTCGGCGCCAACGGAGTCGTGTCGAAGTTAATCGGCGGCGAGACCAAGACAGTCCAACTGGCCGGACGGACCGTAATCCCCGGTTTCATCGATCCTCACAATCACTTCAGCCTGACCGCGTTTCAGCCGGTGTCGGTTGACTGCAGCGTCCCGCCGTTCAACGGCATCCAGGAGATCGTCGACGCGATCGCCGCCGCTGCCAAAGGCGCGCCCAACGGGCAGTGGATCTGGGGCTGGGGATTCAGGTCGACCCAGGTTCGTGAGGGCAGACGCATCACGCGCGCCGAGCTCGACGAAGCGGCGCCGGACAATCCCGTGTGCATCGAAGACGGCTCGGTCCACGCGTGTTACGTGAACTCGGCGGCGCTGAAGGTGGCCGGAATCGACCAGAACACGCCCGATCCGGCCCACGGCGTGATCCTGCGAGATCGCGACAGGGAGCCGGACGGGTGCATGTGGGAAGAGGCGATGAACCCCTTCTACAACCTTTCGATGCGTGCGCACCTCGATCGCTACGGCGACGGCGCGGCAGACCTGGTCCGACAGAACGCTGAACGATATCTCGCCTGCGGCATCACCGGAGTCGGCGACGCCCTGGTCACGCCGGACGCCGCCGAGTTGTATCGATCGGCGGACAGCCAGGGCAAGATTCCGATTCTGATGCACCAGATGCTGGGCGGCAATGGCTTCTTCGCGGCTCCCAACGAAACCTCCAGAGGCGAGCGCGGTGATGGACAGGTCTCCGACCGGCTCCGGGGCGGCACGATGAAGATATTCATGGACCCTGTGTTTCCGAGCCCGGCTCTTATCCGGACGCACCCGCGCGGCGACACCGAGCACTTTGGCGAGCGATACTACACCCAGGACGAGGTGGACAGCCTCGTCCGCGAAGCTCACAAACGCAACCTCCAAGTGGCGATCCACTGCCTGGGGACGTGGAGCATCGAGCAGGCGTTGAATGCGTTCGAAGCTGCGCAGAAGGCGCACCATCGGCCGGAACCCCGCTTCCGCATCGAGCACTATAGCCTGCCGACGCTCGACCAGATCCGGCGCACCGCGTCCATGGGAGTCATCACGACGGTACAGCCGCCGTTCGTCTTCTCCGGCGCTGTTGCCGCACAAGAGCGAGCCGACGATGTTGGCGGCGGCACGTTGGTGTTCCCGTTCAAGACGATGATCGACGAGGGCGTAACGGTCGCGGCCAGCTCGGATTTCCCGTGCGCGCCGCTGGAGCCGCTGACCGGCATCTACGCCGCGGTCACGCGCATCACCCGCAAAGGCGAGGGCCCAATCGTGCCTGAGGAGGCTCTCACCCCGCTAGAGGTGCTTCGAATGTACACTACGAACGCCGCGTATGCGATGTCGCGTGAGGACGAGGTGGGTTCGCTCGAAACCGGCAAACGAGCGGACATCGCCGTGCTCAGCCACGATCCGACCGCGGTGGATCCGTCGTACATCCGAGACATCCTGATCGAGCAAACCTACGTCGACGGCGAACTCGTTCACGAGCGGTGACGTGTGAGACGTTGGCTTGACCGTAGGCAGAGTTTGGCGGGCCTGGCGTGATGGTCATCAACTAAATAAGTTGTGCCCAACGCATCTCGCGATGCTGAGCATCCGTCCATGGCGAGCACGCACCCTTCCGTTCGCCCTGAGTCCCGATGCAATCGGGATTATGTCCTCAGGATGGACAACGCATGAGGTAGAAACGGCGCTTGAAGTGTCGCCATTCTGGTCCTTCCGCGCGCGGAAGGACGAAGAATCTCGGTCCCTGCAGCGAGACAATTTTCGCATACGACCAGATCCTTCGCTGCGGCTCAGGATGGCAAGAATAGGCGCCGTTACTTGGAAGTCCCGACGTATCGGGATCCCGGCGTTGTCGGGACTCGCCGAAGGGCCGCCCACACTCAAGCGTCGCATAAGTCGCTATGGTCATTTACCCAATACGTTGTACTCAACGTTTCTCGCCATGATGGGCGCTCCTGAGAAAGAGAAGCGTTTGGGGTTGCTCAGGCAAAATGGCGTCTTCAGCGACCAGATTCTTCGTCCTTCCGCGCTCGGAAGGATCTGAATGACATGTTTTGTTCGCGCCGTTTATTTTGTTGATCACCATAAATCAGCCGTCGTGTTGCGCAGGATTCGGCGTGTTTCGTCCGCCGCCGTGTCGTGGTTGACCATGGAAGGGCAGGGTGCTACCTTTTCGCGTGACTCGGTCGATCAACGGCTTGATCGGGAGGTGCATTCAAGGTCGGCACCGGTCGTGAGGTCCGATCGACGCCAATAGGACCCAATCCAACGCAACGAAACGGGGACGTCATGCGAAGCATAGACATTCACGCCCATATCTCGCCTCAGCCATTCATCGACGCCATCGAGACCGGCGAAAACTGGCACGGGATCACGTCCGAGGCGGTGGCATCTCATCATCACAACCCCAGGACGGTCTGGTCGCCCGAGGCTCGACTAGCCGACATGGATTCGCTGGGCGTCGATGTGCAGGTTCTCTCGACGAACGCAGTTTTCTACTACTACGACAAAGACGCTGAAGCCGTGGCGGCCATGGCTCGGGACTGCAACGACTACGTCTCCGGCCTGACGAAAGAACACCCGGATCGTTTCGAAGGGCTCGGCACGCTGCCGATGCAAGACATCCCTGCGTCGATCGAGGAGCTCGAACGATGCATGGGCGAGCTCGGCCTCAAAGGCGCAATGATCGGCGACCACGTCAACGGCAGGACCTTCGACGATCCCGAGTTCCTGCCGTTGTGGAAGGCGGCGGAACGCCTCGGCGCGATGATCCTAGTTCACCAGGGCGGTCCGACCATCGTCAGTCCGCGCTCGCGCCGGTACCACTTGCCGAACTCCATAGGCAACATGGCAGACCGCGCCGTGACGTTCGCGTGCTTCGTGTTCGGCGGCGTTATGGACGCCTGCCCCGACCTGCGTGTCTGCCTCTCGCACGGCGGCGGATACACCTGCTTCGGCATAGGCCGCATGGACCGCAGCTGGCAAGTCCGGCCCGAAGCGCGAGGCAAGCTGCGGCGGCCGCCCAGCGAGTACCTCGACAAGTTCTACTACGACACGATCACGCACAGCGAAGAGGCACTCAGATACATCATCGACAGGGTCGGCGTCGACCGGGTGCTGTTCGGCACCGACTGGCCCTATGACATGTGCACCGACTGGCCCGCATCGTGGATTCTGTCTCTCGAGAGCTTGGCCGAGGACGAGAAAGAGAAAATCCTCGCGAAAAATCTCGAACAGCTCATGGGAATGTAGCGATCGACGAGCCTGATCGCGGCGCCAATTTCGAAAAGGGACTGGATCGATACTTCCGATCGTTGGAAGCGCAGTCGCAGTTCTCCGGCGTATTGCTGATCACGAAGGACGGTTCTCGCCTGTACTCCGAGGCCTACGGCCATGCGAGCCGTGCATGGCTCGTGAAGAACACACGGGCCACCAGATTCGACACGGCGTCGATCACCAAGTTGTTCACGGCGGCCGCCACGTTGCAATTGATCGACCAGGGGCTCTTGGAATTTGAGACCGGCGTGACCGAATTTCTGGAGCTGCCGACACCGCCATTTCGCCCGAAGCCAACGCGCACCACCTGCTGACCCATTCATCGGGAATCGGGGACGCCGCCGATGAAGAAGCAGGCGAGAGCTACTAGAACCTTTGGCGCCACAAGCCCAACTACGCCGTGACGACAACGGCCGACTTTCTTCCGCAGTTAGTACACAAACCACCCCACTTCGCGCCAGGGCAGGGGAGCCGGTATTGCAACTGCGGCTACATCTTGTTGGGATTGCTGATTGAAAAGATCACCGGGTTGTCCTACCGCGATTACGTGAGACGGAATGTCTTTGACCGAGCGGGGATGGCCGACTCGGGGTTCTTTCGCATGGACCGGGTCCATGACAACG
>PVBE010595719.1_pt1 | contig 83419 bp, 65 predicted proteins | sample 1631181 | NCBI WGS metagenome assembly PVBE01 (sample SAMN08397723, study PRJNA350692) | Marine metagenome, whole genome shotgun sequencing project. | isolation source: water | place: Pacific Ocean | collected 2012-04 | reverse complement strand
GCGCAATCGAGTCTGGGCCTGGGCCTCGACCAGGTCGAACGCAACCAACGGCGCCTGGATGTTGGCCTCGGCACGCGCGTGGAGGTGCTGCAAGCAGAGGCCGAGGTGGCCGTGCGCCGGGAACAACGGCTGCTGGCTGAGGTCACCGTCGAGCAGGCCGGCGATCTGCTGAAGCAACTGCTCTTCCCCGGCACGGACCCGGAGCTCTGGGAGAGCATTCCGGTCCCCACCACTCCCCTGCCTCAGGAGCTGGACACCGGCGGGCAGCCCGATTGGCGGAGCGCCCTTCTGGTGGCCATTGAGCAGCGCCCTGACCTGCGCCAGGCCCGGGCCGATATCGATGCGGCCCAGTTGCAACTGGCCCGCGCGCGCTCCGAACGCCTGGCGGGCTTGGATCTATCCCTGTCGGCCAATGCCCGGGGCGATGCCAACAGCGCCGGCGATTCCATCGAACAGATCACCGACCTGGACCAGCCCACATACACGGCGGCGCTGACCTACTCCATGCCCATCGGCAACCGTGTGACCAAGCACGCCGAGCGGGCCGCCTCCATCTCCCTGCGGCAGGCGCGCCTGACCTATGACGCCACGGAAGCCCAGGTGGCCGGCCTGGTGCGCCAGGCGGTGCGCGATGTGCAATACCAGGCCGAGGCCGTGCGGGCCGCCCTGCAAAGCCGTGAGTTGGCCCGGCAGCAGTTGGCCGCTGAACGGGCGCGCTATGAGGAAGGACTCTCCACGAATTACCAGGTGCTTGAGTTCCAGCAGGCCCTGGCCCAAACCCAATCATCGGAGCGCGCCGCCCGCGTGGCCTTCGCCAAAGCCCTGGTCAACATGGAATACGTCCAGGGTTATCTCGGGGAACAGCCCACCCCCTAGGGCGCCGTGGCGCCCGCCTCACAAACCGCCATGGAGGAGCCCTTGAACCCCCTGCCGGGGGCCCTCCGGATGTTCATGGCGAGGCCCCGCCGGGGGTCGCGCTGCGCGCCAGACCCCGCCCCCCGCGTCCTCGGCCTCTCCCTCTGCGGCGCCCTGTTCCTCGGTGCCTGCGGCGCGGACAAGGCGCCGCTTGATCCCCTGCTCAGCGATGACCGTATCGCACCGCTGCTGGCCCCCTGCGCCCGGGCCGGACCTTTCACGGCGGACACCAGCCACATGCTCCCGCTGCTTGTGGCAAAGCTCGAGAGCGGCCAGCGCGATGTGCTGCACCGGGCCAAGGAGGAACTAGCTGAACTGGATGAGGTCGCCATCCCCGCCCTCGGCGCACTCCTCGATCGGCACCTCACGGAGGCCTACATGGCGGGCCTCAACCAGAACATCCTCGAAGTTGCGGTGATGATGGAGGGTGACGCCGGTCGCCCCCTATTCGTCAAGGCTCTGGATCACCCCCAGGAGATCCTGCGCACCACCGCCGTGCGCGGCCTGGCCCGCCACGGTCGGCCAGCCGACTTCGATCTGCTGCTGCCTTGGATCGATCTGGCGCCGCACCTGGAGTCGGCGGCGGAGGTTGCCCTGGCCCTGCACGGCGTGGACCGCGAGCGCTTCCAACAGCTCGTGGCGGAGTGGCTTCGGGATCCCGAGCGGGCGCCACTGCTGCGCTTCGTGGCGCCCTTCGCACCGGAGGTGACCGACGGCTACCTGGCGGCGGAGTACCTGGCCGCCGCACACAATTTGGATCCCATCCTCGCTGTCTGGTTCACCACTCCGGCGGCTGGTCTGGGCCAAGGTGATGCCCAGCAGCTACTGCGGAAGGCACTCCAGGCCCCGGAAGACGAGCTGCGCCTGGCCGCCGTGCGGGCCCTGGGCGCCCTCGCCGCGCCCCTCGTCGAACTTGCCCCGGAGCTGGTCAAGATCCTGCAGGCTGATCCATCCGTGACCCTGCGCAGCGCCGCCGTGGGTGCCCTGGGAAGCTGGCCGCCCGCTGAGCAGGTCAACGGTTGGCTGGCCCTGGGCCTCTCCGACGGTGCGGAGGAGGTGCGCAAGCTGGCGCACAAGCTCCTTTTGGAGCGCCGCCACCCCCGGGCCCGCGCCGAGGCCCTGGCCCTCTTCAGCGGGGGCCGGCGGGAACTGGCCCTGGCGGCCGAGTTGACCCGTGACGCCTTCCGGGAGGACGCGGAGAGCGCCGCCGAGGCCCGCAGCATCCTCTCCCGACGTCTGACGGAGTTGGCCGGGAGGCCCCTCTCGGAGCGCGCCATCTTGCTGCAGGTTCTGGGGCAGATTCCCGGTGGCGACAGCGCCCGCTTGCTGCTCGCCGAGGCTCAGACGGCAACCGGTGAGCTGCGCGGACTGAGCGCGCACCGCTGGTGCGTCCTGCAAGCGAGCAACGGCGGCCGAGAGGCCCAGGCCCTGCTGGCAGAACGCCTGGCCGAGGAGACCGACTCCCTGCGCCGCGTGGACCTTATCTGGGCCCTCGCCTTCCAACGCACGGACCTCGCGCGCGAGGCCCTGCGGGACGAGGGTCTGCGCCCGGAGCGCCCGGAGCTCGAACGCCTTTTCGCCGCCGAACGCCTGATCATGCTCGGGCCCTCGGCCAGCGTGGCCCCACTCCTCAAGCGCCTGCCCCAGTCCTTCCACGACGGCCGGGCGCGCAGGGCCCTGCAGTGCCTCCTGTGGAGGTGGTACGGGTGAGGCTCCTTTCAGCCCCGGCCCTGGGGTTGGCCGCTGGCTGCCTGCTCTCCGCCTGCGGTGGGGGGCAGGCCCCCCCGGCGGAATCCGCCTCCAGACCTGCCGCCAGATCGCCCGGCGCAGCGCAGGCACTCGGGGACGTGCCCCCGGTGCCCGGACCCCAGCGCGTGGTGGGCCACTTCCAAGACCGACGCCCGCCGCTGGCACCCTGGATGGAGACCCTGGCGACCTTCATCGATCCCGAACGTGACGGCTGGCCCAGCGAAGTGGTCGCCGAACGCACGGAACGGATCCTAGCGGCCTGGCTGACCGAAGCCTCCGGCCCCCCGCCCCGGGGGGCAGCAGCGCTCCACAGCCCGGATCTGCGGGGGGGGGAGTCGATCGTGCTGCGGGATGATGCGCTGTTGCGCCTGGTGCGCGTGGCCGGGGCCACTCCGGACACCTCAGAGGCGCCCCTGCCCCAGCAACTGCGCGCCTTCCTAGCACCCTTTGCAAACCACCCGACCGTGGCGCTTGAGGTCCTGGCGGTCGAGAAGCTCGCGCCCCGCTCCTGGCGCACGCGGGTGCGCTATCGTTTCTCCGGAGCCCCGGCTAATGACGCCGCGCCCGCGCCCCCCGGCGCGCGCCTCCAGCGTTTAGGCCAGTGGGATCTCACCTGGGCGGGACCCGCCGGAAAGCCCGACCCGAAGCTCCTGTCCCTGGTGCCCGTCGCCTTCGATGAGGCCCTCTTCCGGCAGCCGCCCTTCAGTCCCCTGGCGCCGCGGGAGTTCGGCGCCGGACGCCAGTTCGTCCGGGATCTGGGGCCTGGCAGCCTGCACGCCGCCGGGCGCCGCGACCGCATGCACCCGGATGCTTTTCTCGGCATGCACGGCCTGGCGGTGGGGGACTTCGACGGCGACGGCCGCGAGGAGCTCTATGTGGCCCAGGCCGGTGGCCTGCCCAATCGCCTCTACCGGCCCAGAGCTTCCGCCGCCGGGGAGGCGACCGAGGTCTCGGCCCGCTGCGGCGTCGACTTCCTGGACAACACCTCCGGTGTCCTGGCCGAGGATCTGGACGGGGACGGTGCCGTTGACCTGGCCCTGGCCATGGGCTCCGACATCCTGCTCGCCTGGAACTCCGGCGACGGGCGCTTCGGCGCGCGCACCATCCTCAAGGGTGACGGCCAGGCAGAGGTCTACTCCCTGTGCGCCGGGGATCCGGATGGAGATGGGGATCTCGATCTCTATGCCACGCGCTACGTGGCCGGGGGTATCAACGGTGGCGTGCCCACTCCCTACTGCGACGCGAACAACGGAGCCTCCAACCACCTGTGGCGCCAGAAGACGCCGCGCGTTTTCGCGGACCACACCGCCGCCGCGGGTCTGGACATCAACAACAGGCGTTTCAGCCTCGCGGCTGTCTTCGAGGACCTGGATGGCGATGGGGACGCGGATCTGTATGTCACCAACGACTTCGGCCTCAACAACTTCTACCGCAACGACGCGGGCCAGTTTACGGATGTGGCGGGTAGCACGGGCACCAGCGACATGGCCGCCGGCATGGGCATCACCTGTGCCGACGTGAACCGCGATGGCGAGCTCGACATCTACATCAGCAACATGTTCACGGACGCCGGCTTGCGCATTACAGCCCAACCTGCCTTCCGCTCCCAACGGTCCTTGGGGGCTGGAGAGGAGTACGTCGGCCACACGGATGGCAATACGCTGCTCCTGGGCCGGGGCTCGGGGACCTTTGAGGATGCCACTGAAGCCTCGGGCGTGGGACCCGGCGGCTGGGCCTGGGGCGCCCTGCTGCGGGACTTTGATGGCGACGGCTGGACCGACCTCTATGTGCCCAATGGTTTCATTACGAATCGGGCCCCCCGCGATCTGGCGAGCTTCTTCTGGCGCCGGGTGGTCAACGCCACGCCGGAGGCCTTCCCACCCGACCAGGCCTATCGGCGGGCCTGGAATACGATCCAGACCCTGAGCCTCCAGCGGGGCTATTCCTGGAACGGGGGCGAGCACAACTACATCTACTGGAATGGTGGAGGCGGCGTATTCAGCGATGTCTCCGCTGCCAGCGGTGTCGACTACGACTCGGATTCCCGGGCCGTGGCGGCCATCGATTGGGATGGGGATGGCCTGCTGGAGCTGGCCCTGCGCAGCCGCACCGGGTCCGGCCTGCGTGTCTTGCACAACAACGCCTCCCTGCTCGGCAACCATGTGCTGAACATCAGGCTGGAGGCCGCGCCGGGAGGCGCACAGGGTCTCCGGCGCACAACCGTCGGCACACGCGTCAGCGTTTCCTCCGCAGGGACGCGCCTCGAAGTACGTCGCCGGGCAGGCGAGGGTTACCTGGCCAGCTCCTCGCACCTTTTGCGCTTCGGCCTGGGAGAGCAGACCGTGGCTGAAGAAGTCAGCGTCAACTGGCCCGGCGGGCGGCAGCAGGTGCACAGCAACCTGGATCCGGGACGCATCTGGATCCTCTCGCCGGGTGCCGAAGCCCGCCCCGGCCCGGAGCTCACCTCGGGCCAGGCTGTCCCCGCGCACGGCTCCGCTGCTGCGGACAGCGGCGCGCTACGCACAAATGCCCCCCAGGCCCGAGTGCTGTTGGCGGAGCGCCTGCCCATGGGGCCTCTGCCGCGCCAGGCCCTCGCCGCCTCAGGAAACACCGCGACCACCTGGGGGGCCATGCAAGCCGCAAGCCTCGGACCACTTCTTCTGGTGGCCTGCGCCTCCGGCGACGGGCCCAGCGACGAGCTGCTCAGCTTCTTGTCCGCCGAGCAGGCGCGCACGGACGCGCTCGGCCTGCGGATCGTCCCCCTGGTACTCGACGGACCTCGCCTGCGGGGGCAGGCCTTGGCGCGCCTGGAGGAACTCGGCCTGGCCGGCGAGGCCTGCGCTGTGGACCGCCGCCTGCAACGCCTGTTGGAGCTGCTCACACTGGAGGTGCTGGGGCCCTACGACGAGCTGCCCCTGCCCCTGTGCTGGCTGCTGGATCCCGCCGCCCAGCTGACCTGCCTGTATATCTCGCCCGCCGGGCCCGGGGAGTGGGAAGAGCTCCTGGCTGACGCCGGCCGTGTGCGCTACCTCGACGGCAGCTCCCAGGGTACGGAGGTGCTCAGCGGCGGGCGTTGGGTGCACGCGCCCCGGCGCAGCACGAAGGGGTTGGCCGGCATCCTCGAACGCCTGGGAGAGCGAGAGCTGAGCGCTTTCTACGGGGAGTTCAACGTTCGCTAGGGCAGCGGGCCGGAGCAGCACGGGCGGGCGCACTGCGGCGCGCGGGGCAAGTGCGCGACGACCTCGGCTAGCGTCGTCAATGGCGGCGTCGCTGGCGGCGGCGGCGTCGCTAGCGACGCGCGGGAAACTCCAGGCGACGCCAGTTGGCGGCCCGCTCGGCCCCGCCCTGCGTCGAGGGCCAGGTGGGCGCGGCCCCGGGGCCTGTCCAGAGGCCCAGCCGATTGGCGTGCCCATAGAGCATTCCAGTACCTGTCCAGGCGAAGACGCCCCGTCCGGTGCTACCCACATTCCAGGGCCAGGCCAGGAGCACTGATTGGCCGTCGGAGACCTGCCATTGGAAGACATAGCCGTGCAGCAGAAAACGATCACCGGACAGCAGCTCGGCGGAGTTCGCCGGCATATCCAGGCGCCGGGCGCCGCGCACGGTGGCGGCCAGGGTTTCGTCCGCAGCCGCCAAATCGAGCAGGGCAGGCCGCACCTCCAGCATCTCCGCAGCCTGCACAGCTTTCCCCAGACCCAGCAGCGTCTGCAAGGCATCTGTCTCGTTGTCGTGCAGGCCGAAACTACGCAGGCGCGGCAGGGATACGAGAACCACTACCATGAGCACGGCGAGCAGCGTCAGGCGGTCGGCTAGCCCGGCGCGCGAGGCGCGCGGGGCGGGAGTGGAGTTCAAGGGCGTGTGCGTGGAAGGTGTGTGGGGGCTCGGCATCGATTCTGGATTACCCTGTGCTAGGCTTCAATGCGCCATGCGCAAACCTGTCCCTGAACATCTGTCCCCGGACTTGCTGGCCACGGCCCGTGCCGTGGGGGAAACCCTGGCGGCCGCCGGACAGAGGGCGTGGATTGTCGGCGGCGCCGTGCGCGACCTGGCGTTGGGTTTGACTCCGATAGAAGTAGACATGTGCTGCGCGGCTCCACCGGAAGAGGTGGAGAGGCTCTTCGCCCGCGCCCTGCCGCTGGGGCGCAACTTCGGAACGCTGCTGGTGTCCGCCGGTGGCGGTGAGGTGGAGCTGACGACCTTTCGTTCGGAGACCAGCTACAGCGACGGTCGCCGTCCGGACAGCGTCCACTGGGGTACATCGGTGGAAGAGGATGCAACGCGTCGCGATTTCACCTGTAATGCCATGTACCTCGATCCACTTTCCGGTGAGTTTCTGGATCCGACAGGGGGCTGGGAGGATCTGGAGGCCGGGCGGTTGGTGACCGTGGGTAGCGCGGACGATCGTTTCCGGGAGGACGGCCTGCGGCTTTTGCGTCTGGCGCGCCTGGCGGCCGCGCTGGATCTCGCGCCGACGGCGGCGGTGCTAGCCGGTGCCAGGGTGGCGGCGCCGGCCCTGGAGAATGTCAGCCGCGAGCGCGTGGCCCAGGAACTTGAGCGCCTCCTGCTGGGACGTGCCCCCCAGGACGGGCTGCGCCTGCTGGGCCAGTTGGGCCTGATCGAACATTGCCTGCCGGACTGGGTCGGCGGCCGAGCCGAACTGCTCTGGCGGGTCATCGAGGAGCTGGACCTGCCCTCCGGCGCTCTGGACCGGGAGACTCTGTTGGCCCTGGGATTTGCGGTGCTGCTCGGCGGGGAGACGCCCGCTGATGCCGGCCCGGACTTGCTCGATAGCCTGCGCCCTTCCCGGCGTCGGCGCCGCCAGGTCCGAGACCTGTGGACCGGGCATGCACACCTCGAAGAGCTGGCCGGGCGCCCCCTGGCCCGTGCCCAACGCCTGCGCCTTTACCGGGACGAGAATTGGTCAGCCCTGATGCGCCTGGCCCTGGCCTGGCGTCGGGCCCGGGGTCAGGCGGAGCGCGAGCTGCTGGCCCTGGCCGCCGAAGCCAGCGCCCTGACGCCCGCTGAGCTCTGGCCTGCGCCACTCTTGACAGCCCGGGACCTGGTGGCCGCCGGCCTGCAGCCCGGGCCCGCCTTCGGTGTACTCCTGGAGGAGCTGGAAGAGGCCCAACTGGCGGGCGAGGTGGAATGCCGAGACCAGGCCCTCGCCTGGCTGGCGCTCAGGAGGGGGGATATGAGCGGGCCAGGCGGCGGCTGAGGGGCAAGCCGAGCAGGAGCAGGGCGGCCAGGGCCAGGAGCTCCCGGGCCCTGTCTCCCCCGGCAGCGGGTAGAGCGCTGAGCAGGGCCACCGCGGCGAACAGGGGCAGGCCTCCCAGGGCTCGTCCCATGGCTTGCTGCAGGCGCGCCGCATCCCAGGGCGGGCCGAGCAGGCTGGCGCGCCTCAGGCGCCAGAGGCCGACGCAGGCCACTACGGGGGCCGCGAGGGGGGCCAGGGCCCAGAGGGGTGGACCGGCCCAATCCACCGACATGAGTGGAGGCTGCACGGCTGCCAGCAGCAGGCAGGCGCCGGCGGCGTACAGGAAGTACCTGGGACGGTGACCCACTGGACCGCCATCCTCACCGTCCTCCAGGCGCCCGAGGCGCGCCAGAAAGAACACGTGCAGGGCGTAGAGCGGCGGCAGGGCGAGCCAGGAGGGCTGCTCCGCCCCGTTGCTGAACTGCATGCCGACCAGCAGGGCCAGGCTGAGGTTCAGGCCGCGGCAGGCGCCCAGGAGCAGGGGCCCCAGGAGCGGGCCCCGCGGACCCCGGGTGTAGCTCAGGATCAGAAGGACGAGCGCCAGGGCTGGGTAGACTGCTAGGGGTCGCCCCGCGGGCGAGGCGAGCAGCGCAGCCCCCAGGCCCACGGTCAGCAGCGCCAGACCCAGCAGCAGGGCAGCGCCCGCCCGCAGCTCGCCGGCCGGTAGGGGACGCTCGGGGCGCGTCAGGCGGTCGCCGTCGCGGTCGGCCCAGTCGTTGAGTACCAGGCCGCCGTGCAGGAATGCCAGGCAGGCCAGGACGACGGTCAGGGGAGCGGCCAGGAGGAGCTGGCCTCCGGGGTCCCGGGGCCAGCCTCCGGCCCCCAGCACCAGGCCCGCCAGAGCATCTGCCACGGCGCTGGGAAACAGGGAGATGCGCAGCAGGCGCAGGAGGGCACTGGACGGCGGCCCTGGGGGTGGCGACGGCCGCGGGGACATTGTCGAGTGCCCCTAGAAGATCCAGCGCATGATGTCGTTGTAGGTCACATACAACATCAGCGAGAGGATCACGATCAACCCCGCCATCTGGCTGTAGCCGAAGATCTTCTCCGAAACCGGTGAGCCCTTGAGCTTCTCAATCAGCAGGAAGAACAGGTGGCCGCCGTCGAGCACCGGAATCGGGAGCACATTCAGGAAGGCCAGGTTCATGCTCAGCATGCACAGGAAGAAGAGAAACTTGGTGAAGGCCACGGAGGCCCAGGTGTGGGAGACGACGCCGATGGTGATGATGCCACCGATGTTGTCACCCTTGACCTGGCGCGAGGCGACCCGCTGCAGGGTCAGCCAGGCTTCCTCCACAAAACGCCAGGAGGAGGAAATGCCCACGGTGACCGCAGACCACAGGGAGGGGGCCTGGTAGGTGTACTCCGCCAGGGCCAGGCTGAGGCCGTAGACGGGATCACGCCAGGGGGCTGGCGTTACCTCTATGTCCAGGGTAGTGGGGGAGAGGCCGCCGGCATCCGTACGCCTGACGCGGAACAAGAGGGCGCTGTCAGCCTCCGCCGCCGCCCGTGAGAGGGTCATGATGTCCCGGTGGCCTGCGATGGTTGTCGGGCCTGGGGCCCGGGGGCCGCTCCCGCCCGCTGCTCCGGCCAGGCTCCTTTCCAAGAGCGTCGTCGCGCCGGCGGGGCCGAGTTCCAGCAGCTCGTCAGCGTCCCGCAGGCCCGCGCGTTCAGCCGCGGAACCGGGCATGATTACCAGGCGCGTGGTATCCCAGTCCTCGCCCAAGGCGATCGAGTTCGCCAGGGCCAGGCCCTGTTCCGGCGTCAGGCCCTGCTGCACCAGCTCCAGGGCGGCGCCGTCGCGCAGGACACGCCAGGCGGTTTCGGCGCATCCTCCGGCCAGAATCCGATGCAGGTCGCCCGGTCGCAGCACGGCCTGCTCTCCCACCGCCAGCAGGCGGTCCCCCACCCGCAGGCCGAGGCCCCCGAGCGAGTCACCCGGGCGCAGGGCAGTCACCAGTTGCGCTGGCCGGGCGATGCCCAGCAGGGGAACCTCCGAGGCCGGCCCCGGAGTCGGTTTGAGGTGCACCTGCAGTCGCTCACCGGCGCGCTCGATGGTCAGGTCGAGGGCCGCCCCCTGGCGTTGGGCCAGGGCCAGGGAGGCATCCAGCGGCAGACCGGGAGGAGCCCCGGCCAGGGCCAGCAGGCGGTCGCCCTTCCGCAGGCCGGCGACCTGGGCTGCGGAGCCCTTGGCCACTTTTATGCGGTGCTCCGGATCCATGGGCGGCGTGACGCCCAGGGTGAGGGTCCCCATGCGTTCGCTGTAGACGGGGACGACCGTGATCGTGCGCGCTTCTTCAGCATCCGGCTCCAGGATCTCGAGCAGGGAACCTTCCGTCGGACCGAGGGCCACCTCGTTGGGAATGTGCATGAAGCCGAAGACCGACTTGCCGTTGATCGAGAGCACGCGCGTGCCGGCCTCCAGACCGGCCTGCCAGGCGGGTCCCCCGGGCTGGGGTGTACCGAGCACCGGTTGGGTGAAGGGCACGCCCACGGCCAGCACGATGGGGAAGATGACCATGCCGAAGATGACATTCATGATCACTCCACCGGAGAAGATCAGGAAGCGCTGGGAGACACTCTTGGCCTGCAACTCATCCGGGCGCGGCGCGCCCCCGGCGCTCTCCTCGCCGGCCATCTTCACATAGCCGCCCAGGGGGATCAGGGCCACCTGGTAGCAAGTGCCGCCCCGCGTCCGGCTCCAGAGGCGCGGCCCAAAGCCGAGGCTGAATACGTCCACGCGTACACCACAGTAGCGCGCCGCCAGGAAGTGGCCGAGCTCGTGTACGAAAATGACCAGGCCGATCCCCAGGGCGACCTGGAGATAGCGCAGCATGTCAAAGAGAAAGTCCATGTAGGGTACTGGGGGCAATTAGGGGACTAGGTGCGTGTCACGGTGCCGGGCGGCTGCTGGACGACTCGGGTGGCAAGGCGGGTGCGGGCCAGCTCGCGGGCGCGGGTGTCGGCGGCGAGGAGCTCGTCAATGGACGCATAAAGGCCCGGCCGCTGGTCTAGGGTGGCTTCGTTCAAAGTGCTGATTTGATCAAAGGACAGGCCGCCATCGAGAAACGCCTGCACGGCAATCTCATCAGCGGCATTGAGTACGGCGCCGGCATCCTGGCCCTCGTCCAGACATCTATAGCCCAGGGAGAGAGCCGGAAAACGCAGCGTGTCTGGCTCCCTGAAGGTGAGGCCATTGAAGCTGCTGACATCGAAGCCCTTGAGCGTTGTGGGCGCCCGCTCCGGATCATGGATGGCGCAGTGGATCGGCAGACGCATGTCCGGCGGCCCCATCTGGGCTAGGACCGACCCATCGATGAACTCAACCATGGAATGCACAATCGACTGGGGATGGATGACGACCTCAATGCGTTCCCGGGAAAGTCCAAAAAGATGGTGCAGCTCGATCACTTCGAGGGCCTTGTTCATCAAAGTGGCCGAGCCCACGGTGACGCGCGGTCCCATGTCCCAGTTCGGGTGGCGCAGGGCCATGGCCGGTGTCACCCCCGACAGCTCTTCGGCCGGTGTGTCCAAGAAGGGGCCGCCGCTGGCCGTGAGCAGAACGCGTCGCACACAATCCAGCCGCTCGCCGCGCAGGCACTGGTGGATGGCCGAGTGCTCACTGTCCACGGGAACGATGCTGGCCCCGTGCTCCCGCGCCAGGTCCATCAAGAGGGCCCCGGCCATGACCAGGGACTCCTTGTTGGCCAGGGCCAAGGTGTGCCCGCCTGTGAGGACGGCCACCGAGGCCGCCAGGCCCGCCGCGCCGACCACGCCGTGGACGGCGACGGAGTAGTCAGCCGCGGCGCACAGCTCGGCCAGGGCCTCGGGTCCCGAAAAAACGTGCGTGGTGGGGGGGATCGCCGCCGCCAGTTGCTGCGCGGCGCTGCGGTCGAAGAGGGCCGCGAAGGGCGGCTTGAACTCCAGGATCTGATCCCTCAAGGTTTCCCATGAGCTGCCCGCGGCCAGGCCCGCGAGCTCCAGGCCAGAGGCGGGCCCACGAACCAAATCCAGGGTCTGCAGGCCTATGGAGCCTGTGCTACCGAGGACGAGCAGTTTCTTCATCTGGTGGGAGGGTGGGCACCGTGGAGGGGCGGCGTTGACGGTGTCTTGGAGGGGGATACGCCCCTGGGGCCATTGCGTGGGAGGCCGAAGCTCGTAAGAGTGTAGGCGACGGAGCCCAGGCTTGGAATGGATCCGTCCCGACCTCTCCGCTGGATGTCTTCCCTCTCACTCCCTCCAGTTCATGATGTGGCACCGACGAGCAAAGTACTGCCCCCTGTGCGGGAAGACCCTGGGGGAAAGACCCCGCGAGGGCCGCAGGCGCCTGTGCTGCTCCTCCTGTGACTTCGTGCTGTATGCCAATCCCGCCTGCGCCGCTGCCGGTTTGGTGCTCGATGGCGCCGGGCGTGTCCTGCTGGTGCGGCGCTCCATCCCGCCCCACCGGGGCCAGTGGGCCCTGCCCGCCGGCTACCAGGAACGGGACGAGGCCCCGCGCCGGGCCGTGGAGCGCGAGATCCAGGAGGAGACCGGACTGCGCGTCGACGCCGGGCGCCTTTTGGACCTGCTCTTCGTCACCACCGATGAATGCAAGCCCGCCAATGTGGCTGTCTTCCTCTGCGTCCCCCAGGGTGGGGAGCTGCTGGCTGGCCACGACGCTCTGGAAGTGGCCTGGTTCGCCCCGGGCGCCCCGCCGGACGACCTGGGATTCGACAATGCCAGGCGCATTCGGGCCTGGCTCAAGGAGTTGACTGACGCCTGAGCGGAGCTGGCCGCCCAGGCCCGATTCCCGGCGCTCTCTCTACGGCTGCTCGCGCTGGTCTAGTACGCTGTACCGCCCTCACCCAGGAGCCCCGCCGTGACCCAAGAACCCTCCCTCAGCTACCGCGACGCCGGCGTTGACATCGCCGCCCAGGACGAGACCCTGGCCCGCTCCCGGGCCGCCATCCGTGCCACCTTCACCCCGGGAGTACTGGGGGATGTGGGCCTCTTCGGCGGTCTCTTCGACCTGGCAGCCATGGGCTGCGCCGGACAGATTCTGGTCTCCAGCGCCGACGGAGTGGGCACCAAACTCGAGGTGGCGCGCCGCGCCGGAATCCACCATACGGTGGGCCGCGACCTGGTCCAGCACTGCATCAACGACATCCTCGTGCAGGGGGCGAGGCCGCTCTTCTTCATGGACTATGTGGGCACCGGCCGCCTGGACCCGGTGGTGCTGGCGGACGCCATCCGCGGCTGCGCCGAGGCTTGCTGTGACCACGGCGTAGCCCTGCTCGGCGGCGAAACCGCCGAGATGCCCGGCCTCTACGGGGACGGCGACTACGACCTGGTCGGCTTCATCGTCGGAGCCGTGGCGCGCGAGCGCATCCTCGACGGTAGTCGCGTAAGACCCGGCCAGATCCTGCTGGGCTTGACCTCCAGCGGCCTGCACACCAACGGGTATTCCCTGGCTCGCCGCATCCTCTTCGACAAGCTCGGCCTGGATGTGAACGATCGCCCGGCGGGTCTGGAGGGAGCCTCGGTGGGGGAGGCCCTGTTGGCTCCCCATCGCTGTTACCTGGAGCTGCTCTGGCCGCTGCTTGAAGAAGGCCGCCTGGCGGCCATGGCACACATCACCGGCGGCGGCTTGCGCGACAACCTGCCGCGGGTGCTCGGCGCCCATGCTGCCGCCATCGACCGTTCCAGCTGGACCCCCCCGGCCCTGTTCCGTCTATTGTGCGAGGCTGGCCCGGTGGATCTTGAGGAGGCCCACCAGGCCTTCAACATGGGCATCGGCATGGTACTCGTCGTCGAGCCCGACGATGAGGCCCCCGTGCGGGAGCACCTCGCCGGTGCCGGTGAAACGGTCGTGCCCCTGGGGAGCGTCGTCGAACGCGCCGGCGACGAGCCCGGCGTGCGTTGGACATCGTGACCGCCGCCCTCTTGTTTGGGTGCCTGCTGCTCGGCGCTTCGCCGCCGCCTGCCGCGAGAGTATTGGAGGCCAGACCATTCATCAGCCTCGATGACACGCTGGCGGGCCTGGTCGCCGAACTCGGAAACGACGCGGAGTTAGACGCCGAGGCCGGGCGCGAACTGCTGACCCGGGCCTTTTCTCGCTTCCGCGGGGAGGTTGACGCCTGGCGCCTGGATGGGGCCCTGCACCTGGCCGAGGCCCTGCACCGCCGGGCCGCCGCGACCTGGAGCGCCATGAGCCTGGCATTGCTCCAGACGCGCCTGGGTCTGGCGGACGCTGCCGAGGCCACGCTTTCGCAGCAGCTGGCCCGCACGGGCCCGGGAGCCGAACGCCGGGATCTCCTGGAACGGTTGGGCCTGGCGCGTCTGGGTGCCGGACGCCGGGGGGAAGCCCTCAGCGCTCTGGGCCGCGCCTGGTACTCCGGCTCCACCAATGCCGGGCAGGTACTGGGTGCCCTGGCGCTCTCCGGGGGGCAAGCCGCCGAGGCCCGCCGCCTCTTCGGCGCACTCCTGGCGGTGCCCGCGCCGGGGGCTGGGGCCCGGGCCCAGACTCCTCCCTGGGCTCTCAGGGGTTGGGGGCTTGCCATGGTGGGCGGCGCAAACCAACCTGTAGCCGACCAACGGGCTTCCAAGGCGCCCGCGAAACGGTCTCCGCGGGCAACTTCGGCCCCCTCCGACACTACTCGCTGATATGACTAACCCCAGATCGTCGACCAACATGCTGCCCCTCATTCTCGCCCTGTTTTCAGCCACCCCGGGCCTGGCCGCCGCCCAGGACATTCCCGAGCGCGATGTGGAGAAGCTCGGCGGACAGATCGCCGACTACATCGAGGCCCGTAACGAGAAGAAGGGACGCTCGGAGGCCGAGCAGGATATCCGCGAAGCCCTGGCGAAGCTGCAGGACAAGCGCCTCAAGGGAACTGACCCGCTCTCCAAGCATGCGGCCCTCGGGCAGGCCATTTGGCACTCGAAGAACTACGGTAAGCAAAAAGGCATCAAGAAGGGCAAGGTCTCCGACATGTTGGTCGAGGACCCGCCGGCGTTCTATGGCAAGGATTTCGAAATTGAGTTCGCCATCCACGCCCCTTCCTCCTACCGCGCATCCAAGGGGCCCTACCCGGTCATCCTCTGCATCCCGGACAAGGGGGAGACTCCCAAGCAGCACTTGACTGAGCAGTGGACCGACAACGCCCTGCGCGAGGAGGTCATTATTGTCGCCTGCCCCATGCCGGAGGAAACCGGCCTGTGGACCGAGATCGGGTCTCCGGGACACCTGGGAGGCGTGGGCAGCATCTTGACGGTTTTCCGGGAGGTGACCACCCGCTACGCCGTGAATTTCGACGCCATCTACCTGGCCGGCCGCGGGCCGGGCGTGGCCACGGCGGCGTCCATTGTCAACCGCTCGGCCCACCGCTATGCGGGCCTGATCGGACGCACCGGGGATCTGGAGGAGCTGGAGGCCCGCAACTTCCGCAACCTGCCAACTTGGTTCGCCGGAGGTGGGTCCGGCGTGACGGCCTACGAAGAGGCCATCGCCGACCTGGGCTTCGATAACTGCACGGTGGTTCCGGGTGGCACCGACGGCGACCTGCTGCCCTGGATCAAGGCCAACCGGAGAGCCAGCAACCCGCTGGAGGTTTCCCTTGTGCCGGGCACGCCCATTCCCAACTCCGCCTATTGGCTGGAGGTGCCGCCCTGGGACGGAGCCGGCACCGCCAGCATTGAGGCGCGTATCGACCAGGAGACGAATACGGTTCACATCGAGGCCCTGGGCATCAACCAGGTCACGCTGCGCTTCAACGACGTCCTGCTCGACCTCGACCGGGAGATCACAGTCATTTGTAACGGCACCTCCCACCGGGACCTGATCCCCCGCAGCCTGCGCACGACCCTGGAGATGATCTACAAATCCGGCTCTGACCCTGGCAAGGTCTATGTGGCTACGCGCACCTACGACATCCCGAGCGCCCAAGGACAGGACTCGGATGGGGACTGAGCTCGGCGGTCGGCCCGGATCTGTCCCGGGGTCCCTGGCATGGCAGCGGCCCGCGCGCGCCTGCGCGGGTAACCTCGCCCGGAGTTGATGCCCGTGCCCGCAGCAACGCCGCCGGGCGCGCAGCGGTCCGGGGGAACAGCTTCCATCTTGGTGCTCGTGGCCTGCGCCGGGGCCGGGACCATGGCCATGGAGCTCTCCGCGGTGCGTGTGCTCGCACCCTGGTTCGGCACGTCCGCCGGAGTCTGGACCAATGTTATCGGAGTCGTGCTGCTGGCCCTGGCCCTCGGGTACTACCTGGGAGGCCTCCTGGCCCGGTCAGCGGAGCCACGCCACTTCCTGGCCCGCGTGCTGCTTTTTGCGGCCCTTGGCGCCGGCCTGATACCCATGCTGGCCGCCCCGGTGGCCAACTTCTTCATCCCCGCCGGACTGACCCTCGAGCAGCTCAACCCCTTGCTCCACTGGGGCAGCCTGGCCACCTCCCTGATTCTATTCCTGCCCGCAGCACTGGCCCTGGGCTGTGTCTGCCCCCTGGCGGTGGAGATCCTCTGCCGGGATAGCGGATGCCACGCCGGCACCGCCGGGGGACGGGTCCTGGCCTGCTCCACCCTGGGCGGCCTGGCGGGAACCTTCCTCACCACCCATTGGGCCGTGCCCGAGCTGGGCCTGCGCCTGACGCTCTTGCTGTCCGCCGCGCTCTTGGGTTTGCCCGGCCTCCTGCTCGCCCTGCGCAGGCCCGTCTCCCGCGGGCAGGCCCTGGGTTTCCTGGTTCTAGTCCCCCTTGTGTGCCTGGCGCCGGAGCGCCTGGCCAATGCGCCGCAAGCTGGCTGGACCGTGCTCGACGAGCGCCTCTCAGCCCACCAGAACCTGCGCGTCGTTCAGTCCGGATCGGATGAGCTGCGCCTGCTGCAAGTCAACGAGGGCTTGGACTCCTTCCAATCCGTCTGGCAACCGGAGCCAGGCCTGCTGCCCAATGGCTACTACTACAACTTCTTCGCGGCTCCGGCCTGGTGGGCCGGGGCTGAGGGTCGCTGGCAGGTGCTGCTGCTGGGCGCCGGGGCCGGCACGGCCGCCCGGGTCATCTCCGGTTGTCTGCCGGAGCGCGCCACGGCTCACTTCATAGGCGTCGAGTTGGATCCGGAGGTGCTCGACCTGGGCCGCCGCTGGTTCGAGTTGGAGTCAGAACCAGCGCAGCTGGAAGCCGTGGCGGGTGACGCCCGAGCCGCCCTGCGCGCCCTGCGTTCCGAGGGCCGCCGTTTTCATGAGATCGTGCTCGACGCCTACGCCAACCAGAGCGAGATCCCGCCGCACCTGTGCAGCGTGGAGTTCTTCCGGGAGGCCCTGGAGTGCCTGGAACCCGCCGGCTGGCTGCTGGCCAATGTGGGGGCCTTTGGGGTCTCTGATCCGCTGGTGGAAGCCATCGGTGAGACCCTGGCCACGGCCAGCGGGGCACAGATCCTGGCCCTGCGTGTGCCCTTCGCTCGCAATGTCATCCTGGTGGCCCGCCGGGGCACGCCGCCGCCCCGGCCGGGCACGCCCAACTGGTTCGTCCCGGTCCTGGCCGAACAGCTCGGCCCCCTGGAAGTCCCCGGTACCTGGCGCCTGTTCGAGCCGCTTGAGACGGCACCTCTGAGTGACGACCTGAATCCCGTTGAGGCACTCCAGGCCCGGTCCCTGGAGAGGGGCTGGCGCCGGTGAGCGGCGGAGTGGCAGCGCTGCTCAGCTTGGCCCTGGCTGCCCAGGCGCCCGCGGAGCTCCTCGCTGAAGGGCGGCCAGGCCCCGCCCTGTTGGCCGCGGAGGCCCTGCCAGTTCCCTTGGACCGCGCTCGCTGGCGCCTGCGCGTACTGCACCAGGCCGGCTGGCTCGACCTGGCCCTGGAGGAGGCGCGAGCTGGCCTGGTCGCCCACCCGAGCGACGGCTATCTCCTTGATCAGGCCGGCTGGCTGGCCGCCAGCCTCGGATTCCCTGAGGCGTCCAGCGAGATCGCCGGGCGCATGGTTGCGCGGGAGACACGAGATGCCTCTTGGCCGACAAAGATCGCGCGCCAGCAGGCCGATGCCGAACGGTTGGCGCGCGAGGCGCGCCTCCTGACTTCCTCCCTGCTGCGTGCGCGCCTGGCCTGTGGCGCTGTTCTGGCTCTGGTGGGCGCCGGCCTCATGGGTGCGCGGCAGCGCCTCCCCGCGAGGGCCTAGGCCCGCGTGCCGCTCGCTTGCTGATGGCAATTGGAGCTGGAGTCCGGCGCTGGTTCTGAAACAAAAAAAAGCCGGCGCTGTCCGGGGCACGGGCCCCGGGCAGCGCCGGCTTGTGAGCAATCCCCGCTACAGGATGTCGAGGATGCCAGTGCCCTGAGAAGCGGAGGTCAGGGTTGAGGTGCTGGCCCGGTAGTTGATGTCCACGGCGATCTTCGCGTTCCAGGGCAGGTCCTCCTTGTCGGCCACCAAACCCAGGGCCACGGCGGCGAAGCCCCGGGCGCGGTCGGTGATCTGGGTGTCCTGCAACATGGCGATCAGCGGATCGATGGAGCGCGCGTCACCGATGAAGCCCAGGGCCGATGAGATGGCCGCCTGGGAGGCCAAGCTCTTGGCTCCGGTCAGCATGTCCACCAGCTCCGGTACCAGGTCCTTGTCGCCGAGCAGACCCAGGGCGATGGCCGCCTGCTGGAGCAACTCCGCCTTGTACTTGGACTTCTTGACGATCTCCTGGATGGGCTCGATGGAATCCCGGGCGTTCATCAGGCCCAGGGAAACGGCGATGTAACCGCGGGAATCCTCCTGGGAAATCTCGCCAAGCTTCTTCAGCACAGTGGGCTTGGACTCTTCGTCGCCGGTGATGCCGGCGCCGATGCAGTAGGCGCCGATTTCATCGGGCCGCTTGGTTTCAGCGATCTTGCCACGCAGGGCGGCGGCCGCATCCGAGCTGTAGGATTGATCGTTGTCGATCAGCCTGCGACCCAGGACGCCGATGGCCATACCCGCCCAGGGGCGCACGGCGCTCTTGCCACGGGATAGCTTTTTCAGGAGCGCCTTGCGCACCTGGGCCTCGCCGGCCAGGGGATCACCCGCGCCGCGTCCGGGGGTCCCGCCCACCTGGGCCAGGGCCACCATGCAGAAGTTGCGCGACTGCACATCGCCGTCTTCCGAGAAGCGCAGCAGGGTGTCGCGGATCTCCTTGTCGATGGCGTCCTCGTCAGAATCACCGATGGCACCAAGGGCCAGCACACAGGTCTGCTGCACCTGCTGCTTCGTCTTGGAGTGCTTGCCCAGGGCCTCCACCATGGCGCTGGCCACGGGTTCCTTCTGCTCGGCGGAAGTGCCACCCAGAAGCCGCGCCATGGCCGTGGGCGCGTGGGCCCGGATCATGTAGTGGTTATCCGTGTCCTTGAAGTAGTTCAGGCAGTATTCGATCTGCTTGGCCCGGGAGACGGTCCACTGGCCAAACTCACTCCCGGCCAGGGGCTCGGCATCGGCCACATCCAGGGGCACCAGGCCCAGGGCGATCAGGGCGCCCACTTTGACATCCCGCGTGGAAAGGCGTTCGCCTTCCATGGTCTCCATCAGACCGGCGACGATTTCCTGCCGCACGCCGTTGTCCGCCGTGCGGTAGCCAATCAGGCCCAGACCATAGGCGGCGAAGGCCCGCGAGCGGTAATCCACTTCGTTGGCCTTGACCAGGCGACGGCCCGTGTCGTCGTCGCGCAAGAGGTGCAGGAGGGTGGGAACCGAAGCGTCATTGGCAAGAATGCCCATGGCCACGGCAGCGGTCTCGGCCACTTCCTGGCTGCTGTGATCCAGGAAGGTGGCGAATTCACGCTCGAAAGCCGAGGCGCCGGTCTCGTCCCGGGCATCGCCGATCTTGGCCAGGGCGATCAGGGCTCCGGTCAGGATGTCGTTGTTGCTTTCGGTCTTGAGCGCCTTCAGGAGGGCCGGCACCACGCGGTTGCGGATGACCTCCTCGGAGGGGCGCAGGGCATCCTTGGCCTGGGTCTTTTCACCCTGGCCGAGGAACCAGTCATCGCTGCCGGTCAGCGTGCCGCCGTCGTGAATGTGTGACTTCAGGTTGAGGTACGGCTCCTTGTTGAAGCCCCACCAGAACTGCCAGACCGTGAGATCCGGTCCCGAGGGAGCGCCGCCGGACGTGGACGGCCCCTTGCGACCGCCGGGGGAACCGGCGGGTGCGCCAGGGGTGGACGGGCCCGGCGTGCTCGGGCCAGAGGGGCCCGGGGACGAGGGGCCACCGGGGCCGGGGGTGCTGGGGGCACCGCCGCCACCGCCGCCGCCGCCGCCGGGGGGGACCGTGTCACCGGGCCCGCGATAGGTTCCCCCGTGGCCGAGGGAAATGTCCTGGAACCCGATGCCGGCGGCCGTGATGAACGCGCCAGTGAGAAGCAGCTTCTTCATGTCAGTATCTTGGTATCTGTTGGATTGGGATGGGGGCGGCCCGAAAGATAGCGGCCCAGTACGCTCTGCAAGGGATATGCAAGGAATATGCCAGGGCCGGGCTCATTCTAGCCCCAGAGGGGTCGGGGTTGCGTTTCTATCTGGCACCGAACGGCCTATTTGTGTTTCGCCCGAGTAACCTGGGGCTGCAACTGTGCTCGGCCTTGGCTTGGCCTGCGCCAGGTTGCAGACTCGGGCCGTGAACACTGCGAGCCCCATGCCAGGCCCCCTGGCCCGCTTCCGGCTGAAAAGAACCTGTGCCCGGGCCCTGTGGCTGATTCCGCCCCGGGGCCAGCATCCCGGCACCCTCTGGCAGGGGGGGACCCCCGGCGGCCCCCGGAGTTGGTCTCTTCAGTTGGGAGCTGAGCTGGCCCCCGGAGAGGTGCGCCGCCTGGGTCGCAACGGACTAGCCCGCCTGGAAGCCCTGGCAGGCCGCGACCTGGTCCTCGCCCGGCCCCCGGAGCTTTCGGATGGGAGTTCCCCGCGAGAGGATTTGCCGGCGGGCTTGCTGTGGCTCGAGACCCGTGGCCCAGCGCCCATCCCGGACGCTGAGGTCTTGGCCTTGGCCGGGGACCTGGCGCGGGCCCAGCGCGCCGCCTCTGAACGGTTGGGCGCCCGGGAGCAGGAGCGCCTGGCCCAAGTGGGGGAGAGAAGCGCCGCCCTGCTGCACGACTTGCGCAACGACCTGACCTACGGCCTCTTGCTGCTGGACGGGGACGGTCCGGACCTGGCTCCTCTCCGTGAACATCTCGCTCAAGTGCGCACGCTCTGCCAGGGTGAGCTGGACGAGGGCCGTCGCCCTGCTTCCGCGCCGGAGCGCATCCTGCTGGCGAGTTTTCTGGAAGAGCAGGCGCGCCAGGCGGAGCGCCTCGCCTGCGCGGCGCAGCGGCCCGGAGAGGTCCGCGTCGAATGCGCCCCGGGGCTGCGTGCCTGGGCAGACCCCACGGCACTCAGACGCCTGCTCAAAAACCTGCTGCTGAATGCCATGGCCGCCTCACCACGGGGGAACCTGGTCAACCTGGAAGCGGTCGCCGGCGACTCCTCCCGGGTAGAGCTCTTGGTTCGGGACCGGGGCCGCGGCATGGACCGGGCCGCCCAACAGCGCTTTGCGCGGCCGGGCCAAAGCGGGCAGCCCGGCGGAACCGGATTCGGCACGAGCAGCGCCGCCGCCTGTGCCCGCCGCCTGAACACGCGCCTGCACATCACATCCCAGCCCACGCGGGGCACCAAGGTGAGTTTTCGCCTGGATGAAGCCCCGCCTCCGGAGGCGAAACTCTTGCTGCTGGTGGACCAGCTCGCCGATCGCCGCCGCCGCCGGGCGCGGGCGCTGCGCACCCGGGGGAGAGCCGTGTTTGCCTGTGCCGAGCCGGCGCAGGCTAGCGCAGTGCTCGCGGCCGGCGGTGTGCACCGGGTGGAGATTGCCCGGGGCACCTCAGGTCCGGGCCAGGCCGAGTTACTGGCGGCCTGTAGCGGGCGGGGACTGGTCCCCGTGCTGCGTTCCGTGCGCTGAGACCTGGGAATCCGCGCTGACTAGGGAGCGCAGGAACTCGCGGTTGAGGCGCGCGATGTTCGCGATGGAGATGCCTTTGGGGCAGGCTGCCTCGCACTCACCTTCGTTGGTGCAGTTGCCGAAGCCCTCCGCGTCCATGGCATCGACCATGTCGTGGACGCGCTGGACACGCTCCGGCTTGCCCTGGGGGAGCAAGGCGAGTTGGGAGACCTTGGCGGATACGAACAGCATGGCCGAGGCGTTTTTGCAGCTGGCCACACAGGCGGCGCAGCCGATACACGCCGCCGCATCCATGGCCTTTTCCGCGTCGTGGCGGGGCACAACCGTGGCGTTGGCGTCCTGGGCATTGCCCGCGTTGATCGACACGTAGCCGCCGGCGGCCACGATGCGGTCCAGGGCGGCGCGGTCAATGACAAGATCCTTGATCACCGGCAAGGCGCTGGCGCGGAAGGGTTCGACGGTAATCGTGTCCCCGTCGCTGAAGCTGCGCATGTGCAGTTGACAGGTCGTGGTCTCGGACTCCGGCCCGTGGGGCTTGCCGTTGATCACCAGGGAACACATGCCACAGATCCCCTCGCGGCAGTCGTGGTCGAAGGCCAGCACATCCTTGCCCTGGGCAATCAGCTGCTCGTTTAGCATGTCGAGCATCTCGAGAAAGGAGACGTCCGGTGATACCTCGTCAAGGGCGTGGGTCTCCATGCGTCCGGCGGCCCCGCTCTGGCGCCAGATGTGAAGGGTGAGACGCATGTTTGTACTGCTCTGGCTCATTTGTAGCTCCGCGTGGCGAGCTGGACCTCTTCGAAGGTCAACTGCTCAAGGTGGCAACGCTCGTCCTGGCCGGGCCCGCTGTATTCCCAGGCGGCCACGTGGCTGAAGTTCTCATCGTCCCGCAGGGCCTCGCCCTCCGGGGTCTGGTATTCCTCGCGGAAGTGTCCGCCACAGGATTCCTTGCGCCGCAGGGCATCCGCGGCAAGCACCTCGGCAAACTCCAGAAAGTCCGCCAGGCGTCCGGCGTGCTCGAGGGTCGCGTTCAGGTCCTGCCCCGCGCCGGTTACGCGCACATCCTGCCAGAAGGTCTCGCGGATGGCGGCGATACGCTCCTTGGCCTCGGCCAGTCCGGCGGCCGTTCGGCCCATGCCAACGTTGTTCCACATGACCAGGCCGAGCTCCCGGTGGAGGCTGTCCACGGAGCGCGAACCGTTGATGGAAAGCAAGCGCTGGGTGCGCTCGCGGGCCTCTTCTTCGGCGCTGCCGAAGGCCTCGTGGCTGGTTTCGACGGGCGGCAGCGGCCGCCCGGCCAGGTGCCCGGCCAGGGTGGCCGGGATTACAAAGTAGCCATCCGCCAGGCCCTGCATCAGGGCGCTGGCCCCCAGTCGGTTGGCACCGTGGTCCGAGAAGTTGGCCTCGCCCAGGACGAACAGCCCGGGCACGGTGCTCTCCAGGTTGTAGTCCACCCACAGGCCTCCCATGGTGTAGTGCACGGCCGGATAGATGCGCATGGGCACCTGGTAGGGGTCCTCTGAGGTGATGCGCTCGTACATCTGAAAGAGGTTGCCGTAGAGCTCGCGGATGGTCTGCTCGCCGTCGCGCTCGATGGCGTCTCGGAAGTCCAGGTAGACAGCCGTGGACGAGGCTCCCACACCGAAGCCCGCATCGCACACCAGCTTGGCATTGCGCGAGGCCACATCCCGGGGCACCAGGTTGCCGAAGCTCGGGTATTTCTCCTCCAGGTAGTAGTTGCGCTCCGCCTCGGGGATGTCGCCTGCTGCGCGCGCATCGCCGGCCTGGCGCGGCACCCACACGCGCCCGTCATTGCGCAGGCTCTCGCTCATCAGAGTCAGCTTGGACTGGTGCTGCCCGGAGACCGGAATACAGGTGGGATGGATTTGGGTATAGCAGGGATTGGCGAACAGGGCGCCGCGCTTGTGGGCGCGCCAGGCGGCGGTGACATTGCTGGCCTTGGCATTGGTCGAGAGGTAAAAGACATTGCCGTAGCCACCGGTGCAGAGCAGCACCGCGTCGCCGGCGTAGCGCTCCAGGGCGCCGCTCACCAGGTTGCGGCACAGGATGCCGCGGGCCACGCCATCCACCGTGACCAGATCGAGCATCTCGCGCCGCTCGTGGAAGCGCACGCGTCCCGCGGCCACCTGGCGCATCAACGAGCCGTAGGCGCCGAGCAGGAGCTGTTGGCCCGTCTGTCCGCGGGCGTAGAAGGTGCGCGCCACCTGGGCGCCGCCGAAGGAACGGTTGGCCAGCAGGCCGCCGTAGTCCCGGGCAAAGGGCACGCCCTGGGCCACGCACTGGTCGATGATCTGGTTGCTGACCTCCGCCAGCCGGTGGACATTGGCCTCCCGGGCGCGGAAGTCGCCGCCCTTGACCGTGTCGTAGAACAGACGGTGCACGCTGTCCCCGTCATTGGGATAGTTTTTGGCCGCGTTGATGCCGCCCTGGGCTGCGATGGAGTGGGCCCGGCGCGGACTGTCCTGGATGCAGAAGGCCTCAACGGCATAGCCGGCCTCCGCCAGGGTGGCCGCGGCTGAGGACCCGGCCAGGCCGGTACCCACCACGAGCACCTTGAACTTGCGTCGGTTGGCGGGGTTGACCAGCTGCAGGTCGAACTTGTGGCGTGTCCACTTGTCAGCCATGGGGCCGCCGGGAACCTGGCCGTCGAGCCGCGTGATGGTGGGGGCAGTCATGGGAGTCGGTCGGCGTCAGCCCTTGTGGATGAAGAAGTAGTAGATGGGGAAAGAGGCGAAACCCAGGGCCATAAGGGCGGCCAGGGCGCGGCCCAAGCGGGACAGGCAGGGATAGCAGCGCTGATCCGCCAGCCCCAGGGATTGGAAGGCGCTGCGCACGGCGTGGGACAGGTGCAGGCCCAGGGCCAACATGCCGAGGCAGTAGATCAGTGCGCCGGGGCCGCCCTGCAGACGTTCAATGACCTCCGCTGCCAGACTCTCGTGGAGTTCCTCGCCGCCGTGCAGGCGGAAGTCCAGCAGGTGGATGACGAGGAAGACGAGAACCAGCAGGCCGCTGATCAACATGGTGCGCGAGCCCGCCGTGGACTGGCCCATGGTGGCTCGGGCCACGTAGGGTTCACGGCGCGCTTCCCGGTTCTGCAGGCTGACCCGCAGGCCCAATGCAATGTGGGCGCCGAAGAGCAGCAGCAAGCCGAGCTCAGCCAGGGGCAGGACTGGATTGGATACCAGGGCCGCGGAGTAGGCGTCAAAGGTCGCGCCACCGTCTCCGGCGAAGAGCGTCAAATTTCCCAGGAGGTGGGCGAAGAGGAAGCCCACGAGCAGCAGGCCCGTGACCGACATCAGGACCTTGCGGCCGATTGATGTGTTGAGGAGTCGGAGGGGGATCTTGAACATGATCTGTTCTGACTGGGCAGTGGGGACCGGGGAGGGCCAGGCGAACGCGGGGAGGAGCCGCCGCTGGTCCGGGGCGGCCTGGGGTGAGGCGCCTTTTGGCCGCCGGATGGTCGAGTTCGCAACCTAGCCTTCCGGGGAGCGTCGGGCAATGCGCCAGAGGGCTGATTTGCGGCGTAGGAGGCGCTAGGTTGGTCCCATGGCCAGGCCCACACGCACCCTGCTCATGCGCCACGGGGAGGTCGCAGCCGAGTGGCGCACCAGGATCTACGGTGGCTTTGATGTGCCGCTCTCGCCCCGGGGCGAGCGCCAGAGCCGGGCGGCGGCCGCGGCCCTGGCCGGCGCGGCCACGGGCCCGGTGATTGCCTCCGGCCTGGGGCGCACACTGGCCCTGGGCCTGCTCCTGGTGGACGATCCGGGCGAACTCAGCTGCGAGGCGCGCCTGGCTGAGATTGACCGGGGGGACTGGCTGGGACGCACCTGGGACGAGCTCGATGCGCAGCCCGCCGGCGGTGGGGGAGGGCCCGGCGCCTGGAAGGTGTGGTGGGGGAGCGGCGGCCGCACGCGGGCTCCCGGGGGCGAGTCCCTCACGGATCTCAAGCAGCGCGTGTTGCCCGCCGTGCGGGCCCTGGTGAGCGAGCACGCGGGACAGACACTGACCCTGGTGGCCCACAGTTGGGTTCACCGGGTGCTGCTGGCCACGGCCCTGGGCCTGCCGGTGGAGGGCACCATGCGTTTTGGCCTGCCCACGGCGGGCCTGGCGGTTCTCGACTGGCACACCGACGGGCGTGTGGAGCTGGCGGGGCTGCGGCCAGGGGAAATCCCGAAGCTCAGTTGACGCTCGGCCCACCCGGGGGCTCCAGGGATGAGCCCGGGCCGCCGCCCGGGCCGGCGCCCGGGGAGCCGCCCGGGCCGCCGGAGCCCCATGTTCCTCCCTTGCCCGCTGGCCCGCCAGGTCCCGGTGGGCCCCCGAAGTTGTCGCGCAACTCGAAGAGCCCCTCGCCGAAGTGGTGGGCCAGCCAGATGAAGTAGCAGTCCACTCGATCCAGGGGATCATCCACCTCAAATGCCGCCTTGCACGTCAGATCGCAGATCCGGCTTGCGTTCATGAAGCACTTCTTGTCGACCATGGTTCTTGTCTCCGCTGCTGGTGATTGCCGGTGCTTTCGTGGCTTAGGACGTCGCTTTTGGGCGGCGCCCCATGAGGGTCCGCCAGGCGCCTTCGATGATCGGCGTGTCATCCCCGTCGAGTACCCGGGCGGTGAACTTCACCGCGCCGCGCCGAGGCCGCGGCGAGGCCTCGCGGGCGCAAACCGTGAGCTCCAGGCGGACAGCGGTGTCCGGTCTCACGGGAGCGACGAAGTCAATCTCGATCCCGGTCAGTGCCACCAGGGTGCCGCGGAAGATGCCCAGGTCCCAGGCCAGGCCGCTGGCCACGGCCTGCACCAGGTGCCCGTGGGCCACGGTGCCACGAAAGGCGCTGGCCCGGGCCAGCTCCTCGTCCGTGTGGATTGGATTGTGATCTCCGGACAGGCGGCTGAAGGCGGCGATGTCCCCTGCACTGATCACTCGTTCGGGGGAGCGAAAGACGAGGCCAGGCTCCAGGTCCTCGAACCACAGGGGCTGCGGGGCGCCCTTGGCAGCGGGCCCGGGGGCGGGATCGGTGTCCGGGCCCGCTTGTCCGCCGTCATCCCTTTGGGTGCCCATGGAGGCAGATTAGCGGCCCTGGGGGCCGGAACAAGACCTGGGGGCCGCAGGCAAGGAGAAAATGGAGGTGCAACATAAGGTATATTATCAGACGCACCATTGCCGTTCTCGCAGGCCAACTGGGGCTAACACCTGTGACCGGCAGTTCTCCATCCCCCGGCTTGGCTGACAGGTCTCCGCCGGGGACCATCACAGGGAATACGGAGGACAAGACATGCAGGGTACTTGCGAAGGGGAAACGGACAGCCTGGGCACATGTGGAGCGACGAGCGGCGGAGAGACTGGAAAACGAGGTCGGGGCGTGAGAAAGGTCCTCTTGGGATGCGTATCCCTGGGCCTCCTGGCAGGACACGCCTTCGGAGGGGAGACCACACACATGGTCTCCCTTCCACCTCACCTGGCCGTGGCCACGGCACCCTCGGGCGCCGACCACGAGCAGGCCTGGGAGGACATCGTGTCGATCCCCGGCCACGCTGCGAGCCAGGGCACCCTGGTTTCCGTCAGCTTCGAACTCACCCACTGGACCTCTACCCGCTACATGTACGAGAACCTGTCCGCCCATGGCGGCCACACGGTGACCTGGGAGCGGGTCAACACGGCCCTGCACGTCATGGATCCGGCGGATCCCTCGCGTTTCTTGATCCGACACAACCAGTCCCAGGGGGACTATGCGATCCAGTCCGGCCCCGGCGACGGAGTCATGGATTGGACCGGCTCCGGCGGGCACACCTCGCCGCTCTTCACGCGCCTGTCCCAGGCCAGCGCATATAAGGCCCTCGGCCCGCGCGAGGCCCTGCTGCCCTGGACGGCGGCCAGCCTCCCGCTGCGGGTGCACGGTCGCAGCCAGTTCCTGATGTCCAGCCAGGACAGCTGGTATGCCTTCGGCCTGCGCTACCGGAGTGGCGGCCGCCTGCGCATCACCTACCACTGGCAATAGGCCTGGCCTCACGCCAGGCGCAGCGCGTGACGGCCCGAGGCCTGCGGGCAAGTGAGTCGTAACCGGCGCGGCATCTCACCGGGTCCCTGGCCCGTCTGACGCAGCCCCAGGTCGGCCGACGCATTATTCCGGTGCCGACCGCTGGCCTCGGGGATCCTGGTCCCCCACCATAGGTGCATGCCCAATCCCCGCAACTCTCTGCTCGGCCTGCTCGGCCTGCTCGTGGCCTGCGCCGCCACTCCCGACGCGTCGGGTCCCAGCGTCAGCGGGCCGACCTTCGTGCCCGTGCGCGACCTGCCAGTCAACCACGCCCCCTTTGGCGAGTTGGAGAGCTCCTGGAAGCAGCGCCTGGCCCAACCCTATGTCTATCTGGATCACACCGGCTCCTACCGGGACACGGGCGCCCTGCTGCCGGTACTCCACCGGGAGGCCCTGGCCCAGAGCCTGACGCCCAGTGGTCCGCCCTTCGGTCTCTACTACGACAACCCGGCCGCGGTCCCCGTGGAACGCCTGCGCTCCCGGGCATGCCTGCCCGTGGCCACTCCCGTTGAACCGCGGCCGCCGCTGGCCGGCGCGACCCTGCCGAGCACCACTGTGATCTACGCCTATATCGGTGGACCGTACCCGGAAGTTGCCCAGGCCTATCCGCCCCTGTTGGGACACCTGGCGCGCATGGGTTGGGTGCTCAGCGGCCCCGTGCGCGAGACCTACCTGATCGCCCCGGACTCGGTGCAGGACTATGGCGAGCTGATCACCGAAATCCAAATCCCCGGCGGTCCGGCCGGCGGCTAGGCAAAAAGTGGTCCGGCCTCTGGCGGATAACTGCAGTACACGGCCAGGCGTCCGTCGGCCAACAAGCGCCCGCGGAGGTAATCCCCGGACGCGAGCCACTCGGCGAGCTCCGGGGTCACCTCGCCGCTGACCTCGGGCCTGACCTCCGGGCTGGTGCCGGTGCTGGAGTCGGCCGCCACCAGACACAGGGTGAGCTGCCCGTGCTCCGCCGCCAGGACTTCGTACAGAGTGCCGTGCTCCTCTTCCTCCGCCCGCGTTCGGCGGCGGTTGGCTTCGGCGATGCGCGGCAGGGAATCAGCGAGCCCGCGCAACTGCGTCGTGAACTCCGCCCGTAAGGCGAGGCCCTGTTCTTCCTCACACCAGCGGCAGAAGCGTCCCAACGCCGCCAGCAACTCGCGCCCCTCATCGCCATTCCTCACCTCGTCGTGCTCCGGCACCCACAGGGCGCAAAAGCGCAGCAGATCCAGGGCGCTCAGATTGTCCACGACTCCAATGTCCCCCCCGAAGCGGCCCAGCTTGCGCAGGCAAGCGTAGTACCCGGCCTGCTCGCCCTCCCCTGCGCGCCCCGCGTCCCAGATGAACTCCTCCACCAGCGCCCCGACCACGCCGGGAAAATCCGGCGCCGCGCCAATGCCATCCAGGGGCGCGTCACCTTCCTCCAGCCCCAGGCTCTGCTCAAATTGCCTGTAGAGCGCCTCCGGCTCGCCGCCGGCCTCCAGGCCCGCGCGCAGCTGCGCCACCGCCCGGGTCGGGTCTGAAGTGACGCCGTTTTCATCACGCATGCCGGCCCGGCCTCCCGCTTCCACAGTGCCCGCTGGCAGCCCCGATTCGAGAGGCGACTCCGGGGCCGCTGCGCTGGACTCTCGCCAGGCTGCCACGAGCAGGCGCCGGGCCGCGCCCAGCTCCAGGTCCGAGTCGAAGGCGAGCTCATCGAGGATCTCCCCCACCACATCTCCGGCGCCGGCCACCGGGCCTTCTCCGGTATAGGGCACAAGGGCGAGCCGCCCGAGGATTTCATCCCCCAGCTCCTCGTCCAGTCCTCCTGCCAAGAGGCAGGCGCGGGCCGCGGCCCGCGCGGCCCCGGGGGCCGTGTCCCGGGGGTTGCTCCAGAAGAGTGCCTCGAGCTCCGGTTGAGAGAGGCGCAGCACCTTGCTGCCGCCCCGTTCCCGGGCCCGGTCCAGGTCGCGGCGCAGGGCCTCCCGCAGCTTCTCGTCCCGGCAATGACCGGCGGTGGGTGCCAGGTGGTAGCTGCCGTCCCCCAGGTGAAAGAGGCGCCCGATGAGCAAGTCGCCCGCCGCCAATCCGGTGGTCTGGCCCAGGCCCACCACGGGATACTCCCCGAAGCCCGCCAGATCGCGCAGCCAGCTGCCGCTGCCCACCTGGCTGGTGAGTTCGAAGACACCCACCACGGAAGAGCGCAGGATTTCGATCAACTCGGGCTCCTCCTCCCAAATCAACTCCTGAACCGGGGGCCCGCCCAAAAGGGGGCTGGGGCGTTCGAGCAGGAACCACTCCAGGTGGCGGGCCTGGGCCCCGGGATCCTCCGGGAGCTCGCCGCCGGGCCCTGCCCCCATCCCGCCAGCGCCTGCGGTCTGGGAAAAGTACTCGTGCAAACTGTCAGCATATTCCCCCGCCAGGCCTGCCCCGGTGAGGGCTTCGGCCTGCAAGCGTCCGATCGCGGCGGCGATGTTGGTGGCACTGGTCTCTGGGTTCACGCTGCTATGGATTCCTGGGTTATTAGGCGGACGATGAGTCGCGCATTGTAGGCCCTGACCCCGGTGGAATGTGGATCGACCGGGCGATCCGGCCTTAGAATCCCCCCATGAACCCCACATCCACTGGCTTGGCCTCCTCTGGTTTGGCCTGGATCGACACCCTCGGCATCGGCCTGCTCATCCTGCTGGCCCTCGGCGGCTTCTGGTCCGGCCTCTGGCGCCAGGTGATGCGCGCCGCCGGCCTGGTGGCGGCGGTCCTGGTCCCCCGCGCCCTGGCCGCGAGTCTGGTGCCCTATGCCACGGGGATTCTGCCGGAACTCTCCCCCCGCAGCGCCACGACCGTCGCCTGGGTCACGCTCTTCCTGGTCACCCTCGTTGTGGCCGCCCTCCTGGTGCGCCTGGGAACCAAGAGCCTGGAGGTGCTGCGCCTGCGCCTGGTCGATCGCCTGTTGGGCTCCCTTGTGGGCCTGGCAACGGGCCTGGTGCTGCACGGTGTGCTGCTGCTCATCCTGTGCCAGCTGACGCCTCCGGCCTGGGCCCAGGATACCTTGGTCGGCACCCACAGCCTGAACCTGCTCGACATCCTGGCCCGGCGCGCCGAGGTGCTCCTGGACGAAGAGAGCCTGGAAGTCATCTGCCCCTGGCTCGATCCGATCCCCGGCCGCGTGCGCTGAGACCTGCACCCCGGCCCACGGTTTCCCGGGCCTTGACGCTTCCCCGGGGCACGCCTAGTATCAGCCCATTCTCGGGCGCACCAGCGCCCTCTCACAACCTCCAGCGCCACCGGGGGGAAGCAGGTTTGACTCCTGCACGGTCCCGCCACTGTGAGTCGCATGGGTGCCCCTCGCCGCGGATGTCTTCCGCGGGCCACTGGACGCGCTGCCCCCGGGGAGCGCACCGGGAAGGCCAGTCGGGCAACCGCAAGCGGCAAGTCAGGATATCCGCGGTTGGCGCCATGACTGCCGGCCGCGTGGACGTGCCCGGGCATTCCCCGCTGCGCGCCGCACGGGAGATCCGGAGCCGACCATGAGGTCCGGCCCTTCGACGAAGTATCGAATGAGATCTCCCATGCGTAAACACCTTCTCACCCTGGCCGCCGCTGCGGTCTGCTCCCTATCACCTTCCGCGTCCGCCCTGGCCACGGAGACCACAGCCCCGGGCTTCGCCGTCAGCGCCAGCTCTCCGGCCCCGGCCTACGGGGCCTCCTATGCCACGCTCAGCGACGGCCGCATCGTCACCTTCGACGGCGCTTCTTTCGACCTCTTTGCAGCGGACGGCTCCTTGCTCCTGAACCTCGGCACGCTGCCCGCCGCGGTCTGGGCCAGCTTTGTGGAGATCGACCCCTCCGAGACCTACGCCCTGATCGGCGATAGCCAGACCGGCGATGTCTTCAGCGTGGACCTCGGCGGTGCCGGCGTCACGACGGTCGCCAATCTGCCCTACAACTTCGATGCGGTCTTCGACGCGGACTCCCACTTCGCCCTGATCAGCGCCGCCATCTGCGGCTGGGGCTGCGGCAACGACATCCTGCGCCTGGAGGTGGCCACGGGCGCAATCACGCCCGTGGCCCACGTGGACGGCCCGTCCGGTCCCCTGGCCCTGAACGCCGTGGGCGAGCTCTACTACGCCACCCAGGACCCGGCCTTCCCGGCGCCCCCGGCCTCCACGGACATCATCTACTGGACGCCATCCCAGCTGGCTTCGGGTGCGCCGCTGGATGAAACCAATGCCACTCTCTTGGCAGCGGGTTTCGACGGCGCCTCGGCCCTGGCCCTGGACCCCACCTCCCAGAACCTGTTTGTGGCCGAGAACCTCTACGGCGTCTCCGGCAAGATCCACCAGCTCGATCGTTTTGGTACGCGCGTGGCTGAAGTGGCCTCCGGGCTGAACTGGTTGAGCAACATGGAGTTCCTGCCCGCCACCGGGCCGGGGACTTTCCAGGCCTGGCAGCCCGCCAGTGTGACCATGATCTACCGCCGCGATGATTTCAACGTCGACACGACGGACCGCGTCAGCCTGACCCCCGCGCGGGCCACGGCCACTATTTCAGGTTCCGTCCCCGGCGCCCTCACCGTGACCTTCGACGGTTGCATGCCGGACGCTGCCGTGCTCCTCACCTGGGGCAATGTCAACTACTACGATGCCGACGAGTTCACCTACGACATCGGCCTGGGCTTCCCCCTGCACTTCGCCGTGCCCCTCGCCGCCGTGCGCCGCCAGCCCTTCCCCTTGCCGACGGACAGCAGCGGAACGGCCGTATTCCGGTACTACGACCTGGGAGCCTTCGCCGGCACGCTCGAGTTCCAGGCGGTCCTGATGGATCAGAACCTGGCGCTGATCGGCACCTCCCAGGCAGTGCTGAACTAGACAGGCCCAGTCACGAGTGAACTATGTCCGGGTTATCCCGGGCGTAGTTCGCTGACCCACTCCAGGCGTTCTTGGAGGCGCGGCAGGATGGCGCCGTAGAGCGTCATGGAGCCAGCGCCACAACCGGCGCAGGCCCCCTGCATGCGCACCACCACCACGCCCTCCTCGTCCACCGAGAGCAGCAGGATGTCTCCCCCATCGGCCTGGAACATGGGGCGCAACTCGGCCAGGATCGCCTGTACTTCCGCCACCCGCTCCGTGGGGCCGGTGGCTTCCGGGGTTTTCGGGGCCTCTTCATTGCAGCCACCAAAGCCATCGCCGAGGAAAGAACCAAAACCACTCATCTGTTCACCACCTGTTCGCAATCATGGGCCGCACCCGCAGTCGGGGCTGTCAGCCAGTTCGGGGGAATAAGAAGCCGCCAGGAGTCCCCATGGAACTCCAGTTGTGTGCCAGGCAGGCGCTCGCTGAGGCCCCGCCGCCAATCCTCGCCCGGTGGTTGGACAGTCTCCCCCAGCGGCTTGACGTCCAGGGAATAGCCCTCACCGGCTTGCCTCAGGGACCAGCCCAGCTCCGCGTCCGCCGGCCCATCGGCGCTGGCCATCCAAAGCAGTTCCGCCACGGCCCAGGGCAAGCGCCAACCCTCCGGGGCTGCCGCACACAGGCGCGGCCAAGGTTCCGGGTCCGGTCCCAGATCCAGCCCACGGCGGCGCAGACCCTCGCGCACGAGGCCCACCGTCCAGCGCAGACCTTGCGGTGCCCGGCGCTCCCCCAGGAGGTCAGCGCCGGCACCGGACCCCACGACCGCCAGGAGATAGCCGAGTTCGTGGGCCTGCTCCGAAGCCGCCTCCACATCTGCGGCCCGCTCACTCCACAGTTCAGGGCCCAGGCCCAGGGCCGCCAGAGAGTTGAGCCCCGAGAGGATCTGCGTCGTGTTGGCCAGGCGGTGCAGGAGCGCCGGCAGGAGACCGGCGGCCAGGGGCGGCGGCGCGTTGCTGGCGTCTCTAGGCTGGGCTTGGTTCACGATTAGGCGTGGAGCTGGCTGGGGAGTGCGTGCGGGCCGGGCGGCCCGCGCGGCCCCGATGACGGTGCCCGGGTGTTGGTACCAAGGAGGGGACTCGAACCCCTACTCCCTTGCGGGAAACGGATTTTGAATCCGTCGCGTCTACCAATTCCGCCACCCTGGCTTGGGTTGGGCACTCTAGTCCAAGACCGCCCCGGGGCCAAGCCCGCAGGGCACGTAGGGTTCCCCTCGGCGGGTTTCTCCGAGCCTGTCGCGCGGGCGAGGATCAGGAGGGCAGCGCCGCATCCAGGCCCAGGACCACGCCTGAGGCCTCGGCGGCGTAACCAATGGCCGCCAACAGGCCCGGGCCGAAGGCAGCCAGGTCATGGGTTTCGTGGCGCAGGGTCAAGGTCTCGCCTGACCCGCCGAAACGCAGGGCATGGTTGGAGTGCAGGCCGGGCAAGCGCAGGGAGTGGATCGGTACCGCCCCGCGCGGCCCGGCGCCCGCCCGCGCTCCCCGCTCCCGTTCCAGGCTGCACGCCAGCTGGGCCGCGGTACCCGAGGGGGAGTCACGCTTGCCCGGGTGGTGCTCCTCGATGATCTCAACCTCCGGAAAGTGCGCCACCGCCAGGCGCCCCAGGCGCTCCAGCAGCCACACGCCGAGGCAGAAGTTCGGCACCACGATGCCCCCCAGGCCCAGCTCCCGGGCGCGCCGATCAAGCTCATCGACAGCGGACTGATCCACACCGCTGGTGCCGATCACCGGACGCAGACCGGCCTCCAGGATGGTCAGGCCGTGGGCCAATCCCAAGCCGGCCACGGTCACATCCAGCGCAACCCGGGCCCCACTGTCGGCCAGCGCGCCTGCCAAGTCGTCAGCGATCTCGATGCGCGCCGCCAGGCTGACCTCCCGGGCACCGTCGATGTACTCGCAGGCGAAGGAGCCGATTCGTCCGGCCGCACCGATCACCGCCACGGGTAGCGCAGCACTCACGTCTGCCAACTCTCCGGGCGGGCCAGGGCCAACAGCTCAAGGCACAGGTCGCGGAAGGAGAGGCCGGCCACGCGGGCCGCCCGGGGCAGGATCGAGCGCTCCGTGAGGCCCGGCAGGGTGTTGATCTCGAGTAGCACCGGCTGCCCCTGCCCGCCCCCGGGTAGGAGTGGCACGATGAAGTCCGTGCGCGTGGCCCCCCGACAAGCGGCCGCGCGATGCAGGGCCAGAGCCCCGTCCATGACTGCCCGGCGCGCCGCCGCCGTCAAGTTCTCAGTGGGGCAGAGCTCACGGGCGCCATCCGCCGAGTACTTCTGCTGGTAGTCGAAAAAACGCCCCCGGGCCGGCAGGATCTCCACCGGCGGCAGCACCCGGGCTCCCCCATCAGCGGTTTCGAGCACGGCGCAGGTCGCCTCGATCCCTGAGACTGCGTTTTCCACGAGGGCATCATCGCCGGTGGCAAAAACCGTTTCCAGACGCTGTCCCAGGCCGCGCCCATCGCCCGCCGCGCTGGCACCCACGGACGAGCCACCCCGCAGGGGCTTGATGAAGAGCTCAGGCCCGAGCTCCTCCAAGCTCGCCAGCAAGCGCGCTCGCCCGTCCGGGCCGCCGCTGCGCCAGTCCTCGGCGGCCAGGCACTTCCCCGGAGCCACAGCCAGGCCCAGCTCCCGGGCCAAAAGGCGCGTCAGGTGCTTGTTCATGCACAGGGCCGAGCTCTCCACACCGGACCCCGTATAGGGTCGCTGGACGGTTTCGAGGAAGCCCTGCAGCGCGCCGTCTTCGCCCCCGGCCCCGTGCAAGGCCAGGAATACAATCGTGCGCCCGGGGCAGCCGGCCAGGATCTCCTCGGCGCTGCCGGAGCGTCCCCCGGCCGCCGTCCAGGTGCCGTCAGGTTCCAGCTCCACGGGCAATACGGAGTGGGGCAGCGGCGCTGCCTGCTCCGGGCAACCAGCCCCCTGGGCGAGGGCCGCACAAACCGCGCGGCCGCTGGCCAGGGACACATCCCGTTCGTCGGAGGTGCCCCCCATGAGCACCAGGGCCGTCACATCCGCAGTCCGCCTGCGACGCCAGTCGGCGCCGGCCCGCTTGCCAGCCAGCCCCCGGCCAGGGTCTGGCCCCCGGCCAGGGTCTGGCCCCCGGGGGGCCTGCGAGGTTCGTGCGGGCTGGCTCACCGGTAGAGGTGCCCGGGGCCCCCGTGCTCGGTCAACGCGGCCCCCTGGCCCAGGCGCGCCTGGAATTCCTCCAGGTCCTCGGCCCTGCGCGGATCAACTTCCACGGGCAGATTGCCATCACCGTCCGCCGGCGGCAGCTCGCAGCCGCACTCCCGGGCCCAGCCCGCGAAGAGTTGGCACAGATCGGCCCGGGTGCTGGCGGGCGAGTCGCTGCCCTCGGCGTTTTTCACGGGACTGAACTCCAGAGCGAGCTCCACCTCCAGCGTCACGCTGCGTTCGCTGCGCGCCAGGGCATCGAAGATGAAGGTCTCAAACTTGACCCCGTCCACCTGCGTGCCCGTGCCGCCCTCCCCCACCGTGGGGATGCTCTTCCTGGCCTGGTGCCAGGGCAGGCAGAGGCCACCGTCGGTCAGGGAGCGGATGAACTCCAGATCGATGATGTGCACGGCGGTGTTGCCCGCCCGGTAGAGGAGTTCGCCGCACTCGTCGCGGGCTTCCAGGAGCTCCGGTGAGAGGTCCGAATACTCGATGCAGCCAAAGCGCCCGTTTACGCGGCCGATGACGCCGACCTTCTCCGCAGCGTCGCGCTTGGGAATAACCTTGGTGGACATGGCAGCCCCCTCCAGGGCGTGCAGGCCAATAAAAAGTGGATCAGCCGGGCGCACCAGTGGGTTGTCCACCTGGAAGTAGGAGAAGCGCTCGATCCCCCGGGAGGCGGCGTGCTCCAGAGCCCCGGAGCTGCTCATGGCCTCCAGTGTGCCCCCGTGTCCGTTGGGCGCCAGAAAGAGGCTGCCCGGGCTGGCCAGGAGAATGCGGCCGGAGAGATCCAGGGCCGGCAACATGGCCTGCTGAAAGAGGAAGACGTTCTCAGCCCCCAGGCCGAAGTGGTCCCGCTGCGCAAAGTAGGCCTCAGTGGCCGCGTGGTTGGCCGGGGAGGTCATCACATACCAGGAGACCGGGGCTCCCCACCGTTCCCGGGCGGCCTCCAGGCGCGCGGCGTGAACTTCGAAGAGCGTCTGGCCAGAGATCGGCCCCACCGGAAACATGCCCTTGGGGCCGTCCAGGCCGAGGCGCGAGCCCTGGCCCCCGGCCACCAGCACGTAGCCCACGCGCCCTTCCGCCAGCAGCTCGATGCCCTTCGCCCGGGCGGCGCTGGCGCGCGCCTCCTGCTCGGGGCTTCGCTTGAGCGGGAAGAGCTCCGGCGGCGCCAAATCGGGGGCCGCCGCTGGGGCCTGGTCAGAGGACAGGGAACTACCCAGCTCCGTCACCAGCTCCAGGGGAACGGCTTCCAGCTGATCCAGCAGCAGGCCGCGCTCGTCCTCCGCGAGTTGTTCCCAAAAGCCCAGGACATGCCCCTGCCCGGCTTCTGAAAAGCGGGCGAGTTGTGCTTGATAGCGGTTGCTCATGGCGTTTTCGGGCGCTTCACGCCCCCGGTTGCAGGCTACACCATAGCCACGCGACGTACCAGATTCAGGCTTCCCACTGCGCACGCCGGACCAACTGCCCGCCGCCGGCCCTGGCTCCCCAATCCTGGGGCCGACCTGTCGTTCTGGCTAGCCCTTGACGGCCTGCTCGGAACTGGGCTCCGAGAGTGCCTCCAGGATGGCGGTGGTCAGGTGCACGATGGCGTCCATGCGTCTTTCCATGTGCAACTGGCGCTCGACGATCTTCTCGACCACCGGCGGCAGCAGGGCTTCCCGCGTGTAGTTGCTGATCATGTTGATGATCTCCGCCCGATTGGCGTCCGGCAACTGATGAAAGTGGTAGCGATATTTCTGCTTGAGGACCTCATCGGTTACTTGCAGACACTCCGCCGCGATCTCGTCGCAGCTCTGCTTGTCATGGTCCGCGTGGAATACCTCAAGCTTATACTCGTGAAGCAGTTTCTCGAACTTCCTGTGCACTGTTTGTCTCCGGCCCTTGGGGCCTCTTTGGATCCGGCCCGAGGGCCTTGGGGAAACGAATGAGCCTTGTGTCAGACGGCGGTCCTTGCTGCGGACCCCTGTCCAGCCCAATCCTACACGCCAGCGGCCGGCGCGGGGTCTCTCAGGCGGGCTTTCCTAGGCAGATGGAGACATTGTGCCCGCCGAATCCGAGGGAATTCGAGAGGGCGTTGCGCACGGTCATCTCGCGAGCGTCCCCGGGCACGTAGTCCAGGTCGCAGTCGGGGTCCGGCGTCTCCAGGTTGCGGGTCGGGTGAACCTGGTCGTGGTAGACAGAGAGGGCTGTGGCGATCAGCTCCAGGGCAGCCGAGGCGCCCAGGAGATGCCCGACCATGGACTTGGTGGAGGAAACAGCCAGCTGGCGGGCGTGATCCCCAAAGGCCAGGTGCAGGGCCCGGGTTTCGATGGCGTCGTTGAACTTGGTGCTGGTGCCGTGGGCGTTGATGTAGTCCACCTCGTCCGGCGCCAGACCAGCGTGGCGCAGGGCCTCGGCAAAGGCCCGGGCGGGTCCCTGGCCATCCTGCCGGGGGGCGGTGATGTGGTGGGCGTCGTCCGTGGAGCCGTAGCCCTTGACCTCCGCGTAGATGCGCGCCCCGCGCGCCTTGGCCCTCTCGTACTCCTCGAACACGAGCAGCCCACAGCCCTCTCCCATCACGAAGCCATCGCGCTCCGCGTCGAAGGGGCGGCTGGCTCCCTCGGGGTCGTCGTTGCGCGTGGAAAGGGCCTTGGCCGAGGAGAAGCCCGCCATGGAGATGTCCACCGTGGCCGACTCCGAACCGCCGGTCACCACTACGTCACACTCGTCCCATTGGATCGCCCGCCAGGCCATGCCCATGGCGTGGCCGGCCGAAGCGCAGGCGCTGGAAGTGGTGAAGGCTGTGCCCATCAGGCCATGGCGAATGGCCACCTGGCCGCTGATGGCATTGGCCATGATGCGCGGAATGAAGTGCGGGCTGACGCGCCGCGGGCCGCGTTCCTGCAGGGCGATGTGCTGCTCCAAGATGCCGGTGATGCCGCCGATGCCCGTTCCGAGAATCGAGCCGTAGCGGTGTCGCGCCTCTTCGCCCTCCTGGGCGATGTCCTCCAGACCCGCGTCGCGCAGGGCTTCGTCGGAAGCCACCAGGGCCCACATGGTAAAAGGGTCCAGCTTGCGCAGGTCCGGACCACGGAAGTGCTCACTGGCATCCCAGTCCACGCAGGCGGCGATCGTAGTGGCCTGGGCCGAGACATCGAAGCGCGTCACGGGCCCCACGCCGCTCTCGCCCGCCATCCAGCGCGGGAAAGAGGACTCCAGATTGGGCCCCAGGGGGTTGATGGTCCCCAGACCGGTGATAACGACTCTGCGCATGTTGGCTCTGCTCACTGGCTGCGCCCGGACGGGCGCCGCCTGGGGCCTCAGCCGTGGGAAGAAATGTAGTCGATGGCCGTGCCGACGGTCTGGATTTTCTCCGCGTCCTCATCGGGGATCGAGACTTCAAACTCGTCCTCGAAGGACATGACCAGCTCGACCGTGTCGAGGGAGTCCGCTCCCAGATCCTGGATGAAGGAAGTCTCGCGGGTGACTTTGTCAGGGGTGGCTCCCATCTGATCGCAGACGATCTTGATCACGCGTTCTTCAATGGTGGGGTTGGTCACAGTGGATGGCTCCATGGGGTTGAGGTTGATAAGAGGAAGGGGGACCGGGCTAGCCGAGGGAGAGACCCCCGTCGACAACTAATACCTGGCCCGTAATGTATGCTCCGGCGGGCCCCACAAGGAAGTCCACCGTGTCGGCGATCTCCTGGGGGGTGCCCATGCGCTTGAGGGGAATGCTGGCCTTGAGCTCCGCGGCGGCCTGTTCGTCGATGGCGGCGGTCATGTCCGTCTCGATGAAGCCCGGCGCCACGGCGTTGACGCACAGGGCGCGGCCGGCGAACTCCTTGGCCAGGGATCTGGTCAGCCCCACCACGCCGGCCTTGCTGGCGGCGTAGTTGGCCTGGCCCGCGTTGCCGGTCAGGCCCACCACCGAGGTGATGTTGACGATGCGCCCGCGGGCTTTCATCAGAGGGCGGCAGGCCGCCTTGCAGAAGTTCCAGGTGCCCTTGAGGTTCACCTCAAGCACCCGGTCGAAGTCATCCTCTCCCATGCGCATGAGCAGCTTGTCGCGGGTGATGCCCGCGTTGTTGACCAGGATGTCGAGGCCGCCGAGCTCCTCCTGGACCTGGCTCACCAGCTCGCTCACGGAGGCGGTGGCGGAGACATCGACGCCATAGGCCCGCGCACCTTCGGTCAGCTCGGCACAGGCGGCGGCGCTCTCGGCGGCGTTCTGCGCCGTGGTGGCGACGCAGGCCACCCGCGCTCCGCCGGCGGCCAGCCGCACGGCGATGGCCCGGCCGATGCCCCGGGAGGCGCCGGTCACCAGTGCCACCTTGCCGGCGTGGGGCGCGGTGTTGTCTGAGGGGGGAGTAGTCACGGTGCGGATTCTAGCAGGCATCCAGGGCGAGGAAAGAGGCTCCAGCCCGCTGCCGGTGGCCAGGATGGTCCCCGGATGCTGCGGGCGGCTACGGCGGCCATGCGGGCCTAGGTGGCCACCTCCAAATCGCTGGGACGGGCGGCGGAGCGCACCTGCGCCTCGCCGTCGATCTTGCGCAGGATACCCGCCAGCACACTCCCGGGGCCCGGCTCCAGGAAACTCCTGTGGCCGCTGGCCAGGGCCAGGCGCATGGAATCCTCCCAGAGCACCGGCGAGCACACCTGGCGGGCCAGGAGCTCGCGGATGCGCTCGGGCTCGCATTCGGCGGCGGCGGTCACATTGGAGACGAAGGTGCAGCGGGGCGCTCGGATCTCCACCTCGGCCAGGGCCGTCGCCAGGCGCTCGGCGGCGGGCCGCATGCACTCGGAATGGAAACCACCGGCTACCACCAGGCGCCGCGTGCGGCGCACGCCGTGCTCCTTGGCCACGGCCTCCACCTTGTCCATGGCGGCCAGCTCGCCGGAGAGGATGATCTGTCCCGGACCGTTGATGTTTGCCACCTGGCTGATGCCCTCATCAGCACCGGCCGCGGCCAGGGCCTCCGCCTGGGCCAGGTCAGCCCCCATCAGGCTGACCATGGTGCTGGGGCAGGCCTCCGCCGCAGTTTGCATGGCCTCGCCCCTGAGGCGCACCAGCCTGAGCGCGTCGGCGAAGTCCAAACACCCCGCATACCACAGGGCGGTGTACTCGCCCAGGCTGAGGCCGGCGGTCCAGGGGGTTGCCTGCTGTTCCAGGCCCTGTCCCAGCAGGACGCGCACAATGGCCACGCTGGTGGTCAGGATGCCTGGCTGGGCAATGTCCGTGCGGTTGACCGTGTCTCCGCTCTCCCAGCAGGCCTTGGAGAGGGAGAACCCGAGCAGCTCATCCGCCTCGGCAAAGGTCTCGCGGGCTTCGGGATGGGCGGCGGCCCAATCGCTGCCCATGCCTTCGCACTGGGCGCCCTGGCCGGGAAAGAGGATGGCTTCGTTCATGGGAATGCTCGAAATCTGAAGAAGGGGCCGCTCGCAGAAGCGCTTGCGCCTACCAGCGCACCAGGGCCGAGCCCCAGGTCAGGCCTGCGCCGAAGGCCACCAGGACCAGTAGCTTGCCGCGCTCCACGCGGCCGTCCCGCAGGGCTTCGTCCAGGGCCAGGGGGACGCTGGCGGCGGAGGTGTTGCCGTAGCGGTCTATGTTCACCACCACCTTCTCCGGGTCGATGCCCACGCGTTCCAGAGCCCCGTCGATGATGCGTTTGTTCACCTGGTGCGGAATGACCAGGCCGAAGTCGTCCGGGTCGGTGCCCTCCAGGCAGGTCTCGATCAACTCCGCCATCTTCTGCACGGCGAACCGGTAGACCTCGCGCCCCTGCATGGCGATGAAGTGGCGCGACTTGTCGTAGTCGTCCCCTTGGTGGGGATGCTTTGTGCCGCCGCTCTCCATCCAGATCATCGAGTGACCGCTGCCGTCGGCGCCCAGGCTGCGGCGCAGGATCTCGCCCTGGTCGCAGTGTTCGAAGGGAGTCAGCACGGCGGCCCCGGCTCCGTCCCCGAAGAGAATGCACGAGCCGCGATCCTCGTAGTTGACAATGCGGGTCAGGGCCTCGGCGCCGATCACCAAAACGCGCGTGGCCGCGCCGCTGGCGATGAAGGCCTCGCCGCAGTTCAGGACCGCCAGAAATCCGGAGCAGGCGGCGGAGACATCGAAGGCGCTGGCCTGGGGTGCGCCCAGGCTGGCCTGCACCTGGGGAGCGACGCCCGGGAAGACATGGTCAGCGGTGACCGTGCCGACGATGATCATGTCGAGTTCCGTGGCGGCCATGCCCGCGGCCTTGAGCGCCTTCTCGGCGGCGGCCGTGGCCAGGTCGGAGCAGTTCTCGCCGGGGCTGACCACGCGCCGCTCGCGGATCCCCGTGCGCTTCACAATCCACTCGTCCGTGGTATCGACGAGCTGCTCCAGATCCCGGTTTGAGAGGATCTTGTCGGGGACATGGGAGCCGATGCCGGCGATGCCAACGCGCACGCGGGAGGTCATGATCGGAGTCGTCTTGTGGATGCAGGGGTTATCCGGGAGGCCGGTCCCGACGCGTGGCCGTGGAGTGCGGCGCCGGGCGCCGGCACGCTCAGTCTGGATGTAGCGCCGGGTCCAGGTTGGGCTGGGATTGTAGCGCCCACCGGGGGCAGATTGCCCGCAAGGAATACTATCGGGGGCCTCCCTCGGGAGAGGGGCTGGAGGGCGTCGAGGTGCCCGCCTGCAGGCCGCGCACGATGTCGCCGTTCACATCCGCATCCAGGGCTCGGGCGGCCAGGGAGAGGGCGTTGGCCACGGCCTTGGCGTCCGAGCGTCCGTGCCCGATGACGCAGACACCGTTGACGCCCAGGAGCAGGGCGCCGCCGTATTCGGAGTAGTCCACGCTGTGCTTGACGGCGGCCAAGACCTCGCCGGTCCATTGGACGCCGTGGGCGTCCAGCTGCTCTTCCACCTGCCCGAGCAGGAAACCGGACAGGCCCTCCAGCAGCTTGAGAACCACGTTGCCCGTGAAACCGTCCGTGACAATCACCTCCGCCCGATCGTGGAAGAGGTCGCCGGCCTCCAGGTTGCCGACAAAGTCCACAGCCGGGCTCTCGTCCAGCAGCCCGAAGGCTGCGCGGCAGAGGTCCGTGCCCTTGCTCCGCTCCTCACCGATGTTGAGCAGGCCCACGCGCGGCTGGTCCAGGCCGAGGCAATCGCTGGAGTAGATCGCGCCCATGATGCCGTACTGCAGGAGATGCTCCGGCTTGGGAACCACATTCGCACCCATGTCGATGATCGTCACCGGGTGGCGGGTCAGCTCCATGGTGACGGCGATCCCCGGGCGGCGCACGCCGGGCAGCATGCCGAGGCCCAGGGTGGCGGAACCCACGGCGGCTCCGGTGTTGCCCATGCTGACCACGGCCCCGGCCTGGCCCGCCTTGACCAGACCCGTGGCCACGGCCACGGAGGAGTCGCGCTTGGCCCGCAGGGCCACCCCCGGCTTCTCCTCCATGCCAATGACTTCGGAGGCGTGCTGGATGGCGAAACCAGGATTGCCACCGAGCTTCTCCAGGCCGGCGGAGATGGCCCCTTCGTCACCGACGAGTAGTACCCGCTCCGCTGGCAGCAGTGCGGGACAGGCCTGGACAGCCCCTTCCAACAGGGCGTCCGGGGCATGATCGCCCCCCATCACATCGAGGGCGATGCGTTTGACGGGCATGAACTAGAGCTCGGGGGGCGCGATAGCTAGCTGACGAGGGGCAGGTGCCCTAGAACTCGTCCTTGGGGAGGATCTCGGCCCCCTTCTGGCCGCCCTTATCAAAACCGTAGAAGCCGCAGTTGTCGCAGACGCGATGGGTGCGCACGACGCCACCGCAGCGGGCGCAGTGGTTGGCCTGGGGGGCATCCAGGGCCAGGTGAGAGCGACGGACGCGCTTTCTGTGCTTGGAGATACGACGCTTGGGATGTGCCATGGCGAGGGGGCGGGACTGGGGTCACGGGGACGCTTGTCCCTGGTCTTTGCGGGGTGGACCTGGAGGTCCAAACTGAAGGGGTGGAACGAAAAGCGCGGGCCTTTTCCGATTCGCGGCCAAGCAGGCTAGCCCGGCCCGCTGGGCCTGTCAACGGCACAATCCCGGGCCCACCGTCCCCGGCACCCCATAGCCCGGCCCGGGCCCCAGCCGGCCCTCCCGGCCCCTCCTCCAGCCCCCCCGGCGACGACTTCCCCCCAGGGGACTCGGGGGGGGAGTGCTGGCCGGCCACCCTCAGGCCGTGACCTGGCAACCCAATAGCTCTCCGAGGCGCGCCAGGGCCTCGGGCACCGCTTCCGGCTTCAGTCCCTGCCCCTGGGCCTTGTCCGGGCGGCCGCCGCCCCCGCCACCCAGGATCGGCGACAGCTCCTTGGCCAGCGCCCCTGCGGCCAGGCCGCAGTCACCCAGGCATAGGATGACATAGGGCACCTTGTCCCCGTCGCGCCCAAAGAGCCCCACGCTCAGGTCGCCGCCCAGGCCGCCCACGCGGTCGCCGAGCTCCCGCAGGGACTTGCCGTCCAGGCCCGGCAGGTCGAAAACTCCCGTTCGCATCCCCCCATCACCGAGCCCGGCCTTGACCGTCTCGAAGGCGCCGGCCAGGTCGGCGCCGGAACTGGTCTTCTTCTTCTTCTTGGCATCCTTGAGTTGCTGCTGCATCTGCGAGATGCGCTCGCCCAGGCCCTCCGGCGCCGTCTTCAGACTGCTCGCCGCCGCGCGCAGCAGGCGCCGCTCGCCCTGCAGGTATGTCACAGCCGCCGAACCCGTGAGCCCCTCCACGCGCCGCACGCCGGCCTGGATGGCCCGTTCACCGGTGATGACGAAGGGGCCGATATCTCCGGCCCGTTCCACATGGGTGCCACCACACAACTCCAGCGACCAGCCGCCCACATCCACCACGCGGGCCTCGTCGCCGTACTTCTCGCCGAAAAGCGCCGTGACCCCCCGCGCCCTGGCCTCCTCCGGTGACTCGCTGGTTGTGACCACCGCGCCGCCCGCGCCGCAGGCCCTGATGCGCTCGTTCACGAGGGCCTCGATGGTGTCCAGTTCCTCTGGCTTGATACCCCGGGGATGGGAGAGGTCAAAGCGCAGACGCTCGGGCCCCACGTGCGACCCCTGCTGGGTGACATGCTCCCCGAGCACTTCGCGCAGGGCCCGGTGCATGAGATGCGTGGCCGTGTGGTTGCGTTCGGTGGCCGCCCGGGCAGCCCCGTCCACAGTTGCCGCGACCGCAGCAGCGGCCTGGACCGCCCCCCGGGCCCGGCCCAGGTGCACAATCACATCTCCCAGGCGCTGGGTGTTTTCCACCGCGAAGGAGAAGTCCGGGCCCTCGATCAGGCCCCGGTCGCCGACCTGCCCGCCGCCCTCCGGATAGAAGGGCGAGGCGTCCAGCACAAGCCTGTCCGGGGCTCCCTCGCCGTCTCCGGGGAAGAGCGCCTGAACCGCCAGCGGCGCCGTGCCGGCGGCCCCCCGGTGGTAAAGGGGCAGGGTCGGCTTGAGTTGGGCCAGCTGCTCCGCCGAGAGCAACTGCTTGAAGGTACCGGCACTGCGGCTGGCCTGCCGGTGGGTCTCCTCGGCCGCCTCCCAGCCCGCGCTCTCCACCGTGAGGTCGCGCTCCCGGGCCATCAGCTCCACCAGGTCCCGGGGGAATCCATAGGTGGCGTAGAGCTCAAAGGCCTGCTCCCCAGCGATGGTCGCTTGCCCGGCCCCTTCAACGCGGCCCGCCAACTCGCCAAAGAGTATCAGGCCGCGGTCGAGGGTCTTGCGGAAGGACTCCTCCTCGGACTTGAGCAGCAGCTCCAGATGCTCACTCCGCTCGCTGATCTCCGGGAAGGCGCCGCCCAGGATCTCCCCCACGGCCGGGGCCAGACGGAAGAGGAAGGGCTCGGAGAGCCCCAGGGCCTGGCGGCCGAAGCGCGCCGCCCGGCGGATCAGGCGGCGCAGCACATAGCCGCGCCCCTCGTTCGAGGGCAGGGCGCCGTCGGCGAAGGCCACGCAGCAGGCACGCACATGGTCTGCGATGACGCGAAAGGCCACATCCTCCGGGCCCGCCCCAGCTGTGTAGTCGCGCCCGGCGATACTTCCCAGAGAGATGAAGAGCGGCGTGAAGAGGTCCGTGTCGTAGTTCGAACTCTTGCCTTGGAGAATCGCCAGCAGGCGTTCGAAGCCCATGCCCGTGTCGACGCAGGGGGCCGGCAAGGGGGACAGGCTGCCGTCATCCAAGCGGTTGAACTCCATGAAGACCAGATTCCAGATCTCGATGAAGCGTTCGTTGCCCGCGTTGACACCGATGGCCGGGTCCGCGCCGTCCGCCGGGTCATCATCCGGGCCGCCGCGGTCGTAGTGGATTTCGGAACAGGGTCCACAGGGCCCCGTGTCCCCCATCTCCCAGAAGTTGTCCCGCCTATCGAAATCGAGCACGCGTTCGGCTGGCACGCCGGCTTCTTCAACCCAGATGCGCCGGGCCTCCGCATCTGCTCCCAAGCCGTCACCTTCATCGCCGGAGAAGACGGTGATCCAAAGACGATCGGGATCCAGGCCGTAGACATCCGTCAGAAGCTCCCAGGCCCAGAGGATGGCGTCGCGCTTGAAGTAGTCGCCGAAGGACCAGTTGCCGAGCATCTCGAAGAAGGTGTGGTGGTAGGTATCCACACCCACCTCCTCCAGGTCGTTGTGCTTGCCGGATACTCGGATGCACTTCTGCGTATCCACCGCCCGGCGGTACTCCCGCGTACCGGTCCCCAGAAAGACATCCTTGAACTGGTTCATCCCCGCGTTGGTGAAGAGCAGTGTGGGGTCGTCCTGGGGGAAGACCGGCCCCGAGGGCACCTCGCGGTGCTCCCGGGCCTTGAAGTAATCGAGGAACTGGCGCCGCACGGAGTCCGCCGACGGCGTCTGCCTGCGGCCCTCCGGGCTCTCCTGTTTGGTGTCTTCGTCGGGCTGGCCCATGGCAGTACTCACTGGTTCGCTGGAGCTTCAGAACGGCACCGGCCTGTCAACCCGGCCAGCCCCGGGCACGCTCTACTGGGCGTCTGCCGCCTGTTCCTGCGCGGCCGGAGTTTCCTTGGCCGGTGCCAGGGTGGCGCGAATACGCGCCTCCAAGTCCGTGGCCAGGTCAGGGTTGTCCGAAAGGAAACGCCGTGAACGCTCCAGGCCCTGGCCCAGGCGCACCTCGCCTTCCGTGTCGTGCTTCATCGAGTACCAGGTACCTGACTTGATCACCAGGCCGGCGGTCTGCCCCATCTCAAGCAACTCGCCCTCATGGCTGATGCCCTGGGCGTAGATGATGTCGAACTCCACCTTGCGGAAGGGCGGCGCCACCTTGTTCTTGACCACCGTCACCTTGGTGCGGTTGCCCACTACGACATCGCCATCCTTCAACTGGCCGATGCGGCGGATGTCCAGGCGCACGCTGGAGTAGAACTTCAGCGCCCGGCCACCGGTGGTGGTCTCCGGGCTGCCGAACATGACCCCGATCTTCTCGCGGATCTGGTTGATGAAAACCACCATGCAGTCGGACTTGGCGATGGCCCCGGTCAGCTTGCGCAGGGCCTGGCTCATGAGGCGCGCGTGCAGGCCGACGAAACTGTCGCCCATCTCGCCCTCGATCTCCGCCCGGGGCACAAGCGCCGCCACGGAGTCCACCACGACAACATCGACAGCGTCAGAACGCACCAGGGTCTCGACGATCTCCAGGGCCTGCTCGCCCGTGTCCGGCTGGCTGACCAGGAGGTCGTCCAGGTCCACGCCCAGCTTGCGCGCATAGCTCGGGTCCAGGGCGTGCTCCGCGTCCACGAAGGCGCAGATCCCGCCGGCCTTCTGGGCCTCGGCCACCACGTGCAGGGTCAGGGTTGTCTTGCCTGAACTCTCCGGCCCGTAGATCTCCACCACGCGCCCCCTGGGCAGACCCTTGCCGCCCAGGGCGATGTCGAGTTGCAGGGATCCCGTCTGGATGCACTTGATCTCATCCAGGAGGTGGCTGCCGTCCCCCAGGCGCATGATCGAGCCCTTGCCATAGTCCTTTTCGATCTCGCCAATGGCGGCGGCCAGGGCCTTGGCCCTGTTGTCTGGTTTGGGGGTTATGGTGGTCTTTTTCGGCGTTTTGGCGCGTGTCTGAGGCATCGTCTTGGGTGTGTTTCTTGGGGTCTTTGGAATACGCGCTAAGCGCGTCCCGCGAGGATAGCCATCCGTGATGGCCCATGGAAGGAAACAAGAGACCTCTTCCCACAGTCCATAGTCGCCCCTAAATCCGGAGAAAAAAGGCCAGCCTCAGACGGTCACGATCGAGAGCAGGTCGCTGACGCGTTCCTCCAGGTCCTCCGCTCTGCGCTGCCCCAGGTCCTCGATGCTGAAGCCCTGGACGCAGTATGAGGCGGCCACGGTGCCGTAGAGCATGGCTCGGCGCAGGGTGGCCGGGGAGGAGTCCCCCATGGCGGCCAGGTGCCCCATGAAGCCTCCGGCAAAGGAATCGCCGGCGCCGGTGGGGTCGACCACCTCGGTCACCGGATAGGCGGGTAGTGAGAAGTGCACATCGGCCCCCATCAGGAAGGCTCCGTGCTCGCCCTTTTTGAGCAGCACATAGCGCGGCCCCATGCCGAGCACCTCCTGGGCGGCGCGGATCAGGTTCGCCTCGCCGGTCAGCAGGCGCGCCTCCTCGTCATTCATCACAATGCCGTCCACGTGCTTGAGCAGCTCCAAGAGCTCGTCCCGGGCGATGTCGATCCACAGGTTCATGGTGTCCGCCACGGAAAAGGTGGGTCCCTCCACCTGCAGCAGTCCTTTCAGCTGGATAGACGGATGGGCGTTGGCCAGGAAAACGAAGGGTGCGCTCTGGTTGGCGGCGGGCACCTTGGGATCGAAGGTCTCAAAGACATTCAGATCGGTAAAGGTCGTGTGCCGCGTGTTCCAGTCCGCCTCGTAGCGCCCCCCCCAACGGAAGGTCAGCCCATCCGCGATCTCCACTCCGGCGCAGTCGATGCCCCGCTCGCGCAATCCCGCCAGGTCCCCGTCGGCGAAGTCCTGGCCCACGACCCCCACCAGGGCCGTCTCCGCCAGCAGGCTGGAGGCCACAGCGAAGTAGACAGCCGAGCCTCCCAGGGCGCACTCGCGCCGGTCATGGACGGTCTCCACGGAGTCGTAGGCCAGGGTTCCAATGACGAGTAGGCTCATGGTGGGGCTTCGGTGTGGCACCGGCTGGGTGCCGGCGCCGGTCAACTTGGGGGTGATTGGGGCAGCCGCGACAAGAGTGGCGCAGGCGCCTGTGCCCCGGCGGCAGACCCGGGCGCCAGAAGACACACTCACGATTGAAACCGCGGGGGCCCCGGCGGTCAATCACCGGCCGCGGGCTCCTCGGATTCCGCCGCCGCCAGCCAGGCAGTCCGATCAGCCCGGCCCGCCGGGGCCAACAGCACCAGGCCGGCTCCCAGGCTGAGGGCCGTGGCCGTCAAGCGATAGAGCACGGAGAGGGCCACGCCCAGGGTGGGGTTGAAGCCCAGCAGACCGAAGAGCGTGCCGAAGGCCGCCTCCCCCACGCCCCAGCCAGCCGGAGCCAGGGGCACGGCGGAGATCGTGTTGGCCACGGCCATGATGCCCAGGGTCTCCAGCCAACTCGGCACGGGCACGCCAACTCCCCCCAGGGAACCGAGCAGGCCGTAGATGGCCGTGGCCGTGCAAACATGGTTCAGGAGAGAGAGCACCAGGGCTCCGGCCAGGGCACCGTGGCTGGTACCCACCCTGGACAGGGCCCGGTCGAGCTTCAAGAGGCGCCGCCCCTGGGGCAGGCGCCCCAGCCAGCGGTCCAGGCCCAGGATGCGGCGCAGACCCGGGCGCAGGACCAGGTAGGTTCCGCCCAGCATCAGCAGGGCGCCCGCCATGATCGGTCGCCGCAGGGGCTCTAGGTGCTGGCCCGCCTCTCCACCGAGGGAAAGCGAGACCACCGCCGCCAGCAGGACCAGCGTCACCAGGCCCAGCAGGCGATCCACCACGACCGAGACCAGGGCCTCCGCGCGCCGCTCCGGATTCTCACGCGTGGCCAGGGCCGCCCGGGCCACATCTCCACCGGTCAGGCCCGGCAGGGCCAGATTGAAGAACAAACCGAGGAACGAGAGGCGCAGCACGGGCCCCGCCCGGGCCGGGCAACCGCTGGCGGAGAGCAGCCACCACCAGCGCAGGGCAGTCAGGCAGGCCCCCAGGAGCAGCGCCCCCAGGGCCCCCAAAAGGCGCGGCAGGCTGACTCCGGAGAGGGCCCGGGGCAGTCCCGGCCGCCAGGAAACGATCGCTCGGAGGGCCAGCTCCTCTCCCCGGGTCACGGTCACGCCACCATCCTCCGCCAGGCGCTCGGCCAACTGCCTCCCGGCGGGCCCGCAACTGGCGTCCAGCAGCTCCCCGGGATTGTCGGGCACGAAGTGAACGCTGGATCCGCGCCAGTCCCCCTGAAAGCGGCCCCGGAGCTCACCCTCCCCTACCGACAGAGAATCCTGCCAGGGCAGGAAGTAGGCCACCAGGCCCAGCAGCAGGATCGTCGGCAGGAGGCGCGCAAGGCGTCCCGCGCGCCGGGCAGCGCCCCTCTTGTTCGCGCCTCCCCGCCCGGGCAGCCCGGCTCCCCGCGCGCCTAGCTCATCCCTGTCGCTCACCCCTCCGGTGCCGCCACGCCGGCCCCGCCCCCGGCCCCGGCCCCCGCCGCGGCCTGACCTCGGTCACCTCCACTCAACCAATCCACCCACTCCTCGGAGCGCAGGCCGCCGGGCCCCTCCGGCGCCAGGCGCCCGAGGGCCACCAGCGCCGCGTTGCGCGTGCGACTGGAGTTCCGCGGATTGCTCGCTTCCCGGGCCAGGAACAACAGCTGCTCGCGGAGCAGCTCGGCCCTGTCCACGCCGCGCTCTTCAGTGGCCAGCGCCAGGGCGGCGTCCAGGCCGTGCTCTGCGACCAGCCCGTAGAGTCGCGTCCGCTCGACTTCCTCCGGGAAGAAGCGCACTTGCCGCATGAGGTTGCCGAGGATGGCCGGCCCCACGGCCACGGCGCTGGCTTCCAGGGCTGCGGCCCGCACCCGCCCTGCGGGATCGAGGAAGGCGAGCACCAAGGCCCGGGCCACGCAGATGCGCTGCAGGTGCCGGGAAACATCCACCAGGAGCCCATGGGACTCGCCGTGCAGGGCCTCGGATCCGATCAGGAAGGACACGCCGCGCAGCAGCCGCCGGGCGCCGGCCAGATCCAGGGGCAGGGCCACCAGCCGGGCGCAGGCGCCCTCCAGCTCGCCTCTTTCCAGGTCACCATTCTCTCCCCTGGCCCGCGCCCCCCGCGCAGCCTCCAGCACCTCCGCCAGGGCGTTGGCCACGTCCGGGGCAGCGGATGCCGCCACCCCCTCGGGCAAGCCATCCAGCTCCAGCATGGTGAGTCCCAGCCGCTGCCCGTGTGCGCCCAGCTCCAACACGCTCCGCTCCCGACACAGGGTCCAGGGATCCTCGACTGCCAGGCGTGCGAACCAGCTCACCTGGGTGGCGGCCGTGCGCGGCTCCGCGGAGTCGTAGGCGGCCAGGTCAACCAGGGCCACGAAGCAGGCTCGCTCCGCAGCCGCCAAGGGCTTCGCGCCGCCCATGCCGCGCCCCCTCTCGCCGCCGCCGTCGTCGCCCACGCTGGCGTCCAAGGGCCGCTGCGCGGCCCCCGGGTCATCCCGGGACCCGCCCTCGCCTTCCGCATCCCCGGGCTCCCGGCCGCCGAACTGCCCGCCGAGCTTCCCGAAGGAATGGCGCAGCAGAAAGCCCAGATGGCTCTCGAGCTCGGCCTTCCGGCGATGGCGCCCATCGGGCTCGTGCAGCTGGTCGAGGTTCCAGGTGGTGGCCCCGACCAGTTGGCAGCCTCCCAGCAACGAGAGGAGCAGCGGCAGGCCGGCCAGGAAGGGGATTGGGGAGGGGCGACTGGTCTTCACCGGGGCAGCCTACCGCCGAGCATCCCTCCAATCACCACCCGCGGCCGCGTTCCCCGGGAACATTGGGGCGCCGACCCCCTGGAAGACGGTCCCGCCAAGTGCCAAGAGAGGGTCCTAACAACCGGCTTTCCCCCGCTTGCCCCAGGAAATTTTGAGAAAGCGTCGCCCTTGGATAATCAGTCTTCTACCCCCCCCCAGGCACCCAGTTCCAAATCCGGAGATCCGGCCTCCTTCCCCGCAGCTCACCGCATTCCCTTCTGCGGGACCAAACCAGGCTCTCGGCAAGCTCCCCACTCACCCCCCAGACCCACAGCCTCGGGCCCCGGGCCCGGGAGCTGACTTCCCGCCTGCTGCGTGAGGAGCTCGGCCAGGATAGTCACCGCGTCCCGGTCTACGCACAGGGCTCGGCCTGCGCCCTGTGCCTGTTCGGCAGCAACTGGTGCAGCTTCACGATCACGGGAGACCTCCGGGCGCCCGGCTTGACTCGGAAGCAGTTGCTGGCCGGTGCGCGCCCCAACTGCGGCCGCTGCTTGGCCGCCGGTGTCCACCAGCCCTCCACCAGTCTGGCGCTGACCCGAAGCCGCAAGCTGGAGCACCTGGCGGCGGGCTGACAAGGGCCGTCGCCCGGACAAGAGGACCCCCGGGGGCCGGTGCCCGGCCCTGGCCTGCGGCAGACCGCATACTCCTCGCCTTCCATGACCGGGGGCCGGACCAGCACCTGGCGAGGCCGGTACCCCAAGCCAGTTGTCCCCACTCCGCCCGGCCGGATCGTGTTAGCCTCGTTCCCATGCTCAGCCATTCCGTCCGCAGCGCCCGCCGGTTCCCGAGCCGGATCCCCAGTCGGTTCCATGGCCCCCGGCGCTGCCTCTCCGCCCTGGCCTGCCTGGCCCTGGCCCAGCTTCCGGCCCAGGCCCAGGCCCCCGGCATCTCCCGGGAGCAGATGTGGCCCGCACCCACCACGGCGGACTGGGCGCGCCCCTGCCTGATCCCCTGGCAGCGCGACTTCAGCGATGCCCGCGAGCTGGCGCGGAAGACCGGCCGCCCCCTGCTCCTGTGCGTCAACATGGACGGGGAGATCGCCAGCGAGCACTACGCCGGCGTGCGCTACCGGGATCCGGCCATCGCCGCCCTCTACGCCCCCTATGTGACCGTCATCGCCTCGGTCTACAGGCATACCCCCCGGGACCATGAGGAGGACGGCACACGCATCCCCTGTCCGCGCTTCGGCACGGTCACCTGCGGCGAACACATCGCCATCGAACCGCAACTGTACGAGGAGTACTTCGAGGGACAGCGGGTGGCCCCTCGCCATGTGGCGGTGGAGCTCGACGGCACGGAGACCTACGACATCTACTACGCCCTGGACACCCAGAGCGTCTTCAACACTATTGAGGAGCGCATCGCGCAGGACCCTCCGCCGGCCCAGCGTGATCGCGGAGATCTGACGCTGCTGGAGCGCCTCGCCAGCACGGACTCGGCGGACCGCGAAGAAGTCGAGGCCGCCTTCCGCTCCGGGGACAGCCTGTTGCGTCGGCGCGTGCTCACGCGCCTGGCCGAACTGCCAGACCTGAACCCGCTGGCACTTGTGCGGCTGGCCCTTTCCAGCCCAGAGGCCGCCGAGCGTGAGTTGGCCCTGGACATCCTCGCCCGGGAGAGTTCCCCGGAAGCCGTTGACCTGATCGCCCTGGCCCTGCGCCTGGGCGTGAGTGCAGAGCGCGAAGCCCAGCTGATCACGGCCCTGGAGCGGCTGGCCCTGGCTGTCCCCCGTGCGGGAACCCTGGCCCGGGCCCTGGCGGCCCTGGGCCGTGACGCTCCCTCCACCGGGAACGACTTCCGGCCCGCGGACTGGACCGCCCTCCCGCAGAGCACGGCTACCGTGGACGAACTCAGCGCCCGCCTGGCCTATAGAGTGGATGCCCAGCGCCTCCCCGCAGATGCTCCCCCCTCTGGGGGCGCACCGGGAACGGGCACGGCCGAGACGGCCCACGCGGGAGCTGGCGAACACGCTGACCACGCCGGGCAACTGGATCTGGCCACGGCCTTCCTGGAGCTGGCCCTGCACCCGGACACGGCCCGACGCTCGGCGGCTCTCATGCGGGAAGACGCCATGGAGCTGGCCAGCGCAGCCCGTGCGGGAGACGCGCATCTCAGTTGGCGTGCCGACGCCCTGCTGTGCCTGGCGTACTTCAGCGGCGGTGAAACGGAACAGGCCCGCCAGCTGGCCATCAAGACCGCGCAGCTGATTCCCGCCGGAGCCCAGGACCTCGGTGTGGCCAAGGTGCTGACACTCTTCGTCGAAAACCGCCACGAGCGTCTGAACAGCGCCTTGAGGCGCCGTCGTCGCGCGCCTGCCGCCGCTGGCCAAGACCGCGGCGGGGCCCCGGCAGCCGACAACTGGGACGCGAGCTGGCTTGCGGAGGCCCGCGGAGCCTTCGAAGTCCTGGTACGCCTGGAAGCGGACACGGAGGAGTTGACCATAGCCCACCACACACTGCTCTACCGATTGTGGGCCACGGGCGAAGCCGCTCGGGTCCTGGATCAGGCCATCGCGCGCTACCCCGGTTCCTGGGAGTTGCACCGCCGCCTGCGCGGCCGCCTCCTGGCGGAAAAATCCCTCGACAGCCTCGACGGTCTCGAGGGAGCCTATGAGCGCCTGCTCAGCGGCTCCCCCGGAGACGGCGTGTCTGCTGCCGACCTCGCAGGCAGCAGCGCGCCGGTCCTTTTCTGGTACGCGGGCTACGCCTCGCTGGTGGCTGCGGAGCATCACCGCCGCGCCGCCACGGGCGAGCCAGACCGCGCTGCGTCCGCGCAGGGTGCCTACCTGCGGGCCATGGTGCACCTGGAGCAGTCCATCGCCTCCGGTGGTGCAACTGAGGAATCCGCCGGGCACTACATCGCCATGGCCCTGGCGGGCCGCGCCAAGCTGGCCCTGGCAGCGGGCGACCTTCTCACATCCCTGGAACATCTCCTGGCCGCCTTCACCCGTTCCCCTGCGGCCGCCGGGGTCCTGGATGGCCTCAACGACTCGGCTGTCTCAACCGCTCGCATGCTGCTGGCCCGTTTGATGGAAGGGGACCACACCCAGGCCGCCGCCCGCCTGGAAGCCGCCCTGGCCGCCCTGCCTCCCGAGGCACTCACCCCCCCCGCCTTCGAGACGCGCACGCTGCCCAGCCGCGGGCCTAACGCTCGAGGACGGCGTCCAGGTAGTCGGCAATGACGCGGTTCCCACGAACCGAGTAGTGGCCACGCGGCGCCCATAGAGCGTCCTCTGCGTGTCCCCCTTCCGCCGCAAGGGCCTGGCTGCAGTCAACGACCTCCACGCCTGCATCCAACAGTGCTTCGCTCAGGCTCCCCCAGTAGGGCCTGCTGCGGTCGGCCAGATCCTCCAGGTCGCTGCGACCGGGAAGCACGAGGAAACGGAAACGGGCTCCGTTCCCACGAACATCGCGCTCACACTCGACGGTGATGGCCAGGAGCAGGCGAGACAACTCGCTCTCGGGATCCCGCATCTCCGAACCGGGGTGCCGCTGGCTCCGTTCACCCAATGTCAGGGCGATCCTCGCCAGAGAGGAGTGGTGGGACCAGTGGCTACCGCGAGGCGCGTAGGCAGCAGGATTCCCAGAGACCCAGGCGTCGCTGAGACCAACCGCACCAAAAAAGGCCTTCTGATCCGTGATCAGGCGCGCGGTCTCTTCCAGGCTGCCCGCCGGGTTGGGCATCAACTCCAGTCCGCCTTCTCGGGCAAGAACAAAGCGCGGCTTGAATAAAGCCAGGGGCGTCCAATGCCTCAGGGCAGGACGGTAGGCAGTCACGACGCGCAGGGCCGCCACCGGCAGGAAGCCGAGCCAGACCTCATCCGGCTCGAGGGTCGCGCCGTCCCTGCGGTAGCGCAGCAGGGCCTGATCGATGCCGAAGGCAGCCACGCCCATGTTTGCCACTTCCACATCATCCCGGGCGGCATCCAAGACAGCCGGCCAGGCCTGCGTGTCTTCGACCTCTTCTCCCAGCGTGAAGGAGCAGCCAACGGTCAGGACCCGGCGCAGTGCCGGGCTCTTCGGTGCAACCAAGGGACGCGGCCCAACCCGGCAGGCGTTCCCGTCAAAATGCTGGACGCCCCGTCCCGTCTCCGGATTCGGGCACCAGCCCAGGTCCGGGTCGAAGAGCTGGGCCAGCACACGCCCCGCGCGGGAGTCCGTCCCGGGCACCATGAGCCCCACCTGCGCATCCTGTGCCGCACAGAAGAGTGGCGGATCGAAGGGAGCAATGGGCCGGCCGGACGGACGATCGGCTCTCAGCCAGGTGTGCTGCAGAATCTGATCGGTCAGCGCAGTGGATGCTGCGAGGAGCAGTAGGATCCGCGCGCACTTCCCCACGGGCCCGTCAGGGAACGCGGACTTCGTGGCGCCCGGGAATACGGTCGAGGTGCAGGATGGAGAGGTCTTTTGGGCGCGCCCTACAGGTGAGCGCCAGCTCGTTTTCGCCGGGAACAAGCTCGACGCGGGCGACCTTCGACTTGCCCCTCTCGGTCCAGGCCACGTCCAGGGGCACATGGAACTCCCCCTCGACCGTTATATGAATCTGAATCTCCCGGCCCGCAATCTTTACCTCGCCCTGCAGGGCAGGAGCACCCTCAGCGTAGAACCATTCGTCAAAGAAACGTTCCCAGGAGCGGCCGCTGTTCTCTTCCAAGAGCGCGCGAAAGTCTTCCGTTGACGCGTTGCCATAGCGGCCTGCGGCGTTGAACTCACGCAGGGTCTTCCACCACAGGTCGTCATCGTCAAGACAGTGGCGAGCGTGGTGGAGGACGCACGCGCCCTTGCTGTAGATCAGGCCCGCATAGGCGTCTCCGGACTCCGGGTGATCGCCCCGATAGAGTGATCCACGACTGGGAACGCGGGCCATGGAACGCGCGAAGAAGGAGTCCGCCTTCTCGCGTCCCTCCGTGAACTCGAGCCACACACCCTCGGCGTAGGTGCCAAAACCTTCGTGGATCCAGAAGTGCCCCCAGTGGTCCGCGCTGACCGCGTTGCCCCACCACTCGTGGGCAAACTCGTGCACCAGTATGTAGTCGAAGTCACCGTTGCGGCGCGCGTACCGATCTGTCTCCCCCTCCTGCTCGCACCAGGCCGGGTAACTAGAGCCGTAGGCGATGGCTGTGGAGTGCTCCATGCCCCAGAAGTTGGTCTCCACGAAACCGATCTTGGAGTCCGGGAACGGGAAAGGGCCGAAGGCCTGGCCGAAGACCTCCACCAGGCGCGGGACCTGCGCAAACTGCACCTTCGCCTTCTCCACGGATTCGGGCAGGACGTAGTAGATGAAGGGCACCGGTTTCTTGATGCCAGTCACGTCGAGCTCATCCTCAACGACCACATAGGGAGCGACGTTGAGCGTCACCGTGTAGGTCTCAAGCGGGTAGTCGTGCTGCCACTTGAAGGTCTTCCAGTCACCATCTGCGGGCGGGAGCCAGGCGGGCCAGTCCCTGTCGGTCGAGATCAGCCTGCCGTTGGAAACCGCGTAGAGGTCATCGGGGACGGTGATGTTCACGCTGATGCGCTCTGGCTTGTCCTCAGGGTGAAAGTAGCTCGCCTTCCCAGGCCACCAGGCGTGTGAACCCGTCCCCTGGCAGGAGGTGTTCACCCAGGGCGCACCGCTCTCCGTACGCGCCCAATGAAATCCATCAAAACTGTTCTGCGCCTGCGGCTGGCCGCGGTAGCGCACGGTCAGGGCGAAGGTCTCGCCCTCCGCGATGGTCTCCGGCCATGTCACGAACAGACCGTCATCCCGATGTTCGAAGGTCAACTCCCGCTCACCCGTCCAGACACCCAGCGCCTCCAGCGGGGCCTGCATGTCCAGTTGTACCATCTGCAGATCACCGAGGGCGCGCGACACCATCGTGCTCCTTCCCTCCAGAGTCTCCGTCGCCGGAACGACGACAAAGTCCAGCTCGTAGGAGAGCACATCGTAGAGTTCGCGCTGATCCTGCGTCGGGAACAGGCCCGCGGCAAGGAGCACAGCAGCTAGGATATGAGTCATGGGTTTTCTGGAACTGTGTTGGTGCGGAAGGGGGGACTTGAACCCCCACGCCCGAAGGCACAGGATCCTAAATCCTGCGCGTCTGCCGATTCCGCCACTTCCGCTAATGAGGTGACGGCGCTAGCCTAGCGCCCCACAGACCTGATGGGCAACGCCCCGCCACCCCATGCCCGACAACCGACAACCCGTCCCACGCCAGGCGTTGTGTTACACGGCACTTTTTCTCGCCAGCTGCCTGCCGACGCGACCACAGGCTGCGCCAGACGCAGTCCCGCCCTCCGGTACAGCGCTCTTTGACGGCCAGACCCTCGAGGGCTGGTCAGCCCTCGAGGCCGACCAGGGCTGGTGGAGTGTGCAGGATGACGCACTCACCGGAGGCTCCCTGGAGGACCATGTCCCCCACAACACCTTCCTGGCCAGCGACGGATCCCACATGAACTTCGACCTGGCCCTGGAGATCAGGATCCTGGGCGACGAGGGGTTCATCAACTCCGGCATCCAGCTACGCAGCCGGCGCGTGCCCGGTGACTTTGAGATGACCGGCTACCAGGTGGATGCGGGCGCTGGATGGTGGGGAAAGCTGTACGACGAGTCCCGACGCAACCGGGTGCTCGCGGAAGCCGCCGACATGCCGCAGGTCCTCGCCGCCGTCCGGGCGGGTGACTGGAACGAGTACCGCATCCTGGCCGAGGGACCGCGCATCCGCTCCTGGATCAACGGCGTGGCGGCCCTGGACTACACCGAAACGGATCTCACCATCCCCCTGGATGGCTACCTGGGGATCCAGGCCCACGGAGGAGGCAAGGTCCTGGTGCAGGTCCGCAACATCCACCTGCTGTCCCTTCCGGATACGCCTGGCGCCATGACCTGGCGCACCCGGGACAAGGCCCAGTCCTTGGCGGAGCAGGGCCAGGCCCCACCCCTGTCCCCCCTGGAAGAGCTGGCGGGCTTCACGCTTGCGGACGGTTTCACGGCGGAACTAGTGGCCTCGGAAGCCGCCATGGACAAGGTGGTGGACATCGCCTTCGACGATGCGGGCCGCATGTGGGCGGTGACGGCCGTGGAGTATCCGCTGGACGGCAACGAGACGCCCGGCGCCGCCGCCGTCTACGAGCGCGGGGGCCGGGACAAGGTGCTGGTCTTTGACCGCCCCTGGGAAAAGGGCCTGCAGGTGCCCCGGATCTTCGCGGACGGTTTCGTGATTCCCCTCGCCATCCTGCCGGAGGGTGACAGCGTCCTCGTGGGGCAGGGGCCGGACATCCTGCGCCTCCATGACGACGACGGCGACGGCCGCGCGGACCGCCGCGAGGTGGTCCTCTCCGGCTTCGGCATCCAGGACTCGCATCTCCTGCCACACCGATTCGTTCGCGCTCCCGGGGGCTGGATCTACGTGGCCCAGGGCGCCTACAACTCATCGCGTGTGCGCACGCGCTCGGGGGAAGAGATCCCCTTCGACAAGTGCAAGGTCGGGCGCTTCCAACGGGATGGCAGCCGTTTCGAAGTCGTCGGGACCGGCCTCAACAACATCTGGGGCTTCGTCATCGACCGCCGCGGCGACAAGTGGATCCAGGAGGCCAACGACCTGGGCTACCCGCTCGTTCCCTTCGAGCACGGTGCCAGCTACCCCGGCATCGGCAACCACCGCGCGCGGCCCCACTCACCCTGGAGACCTGCCCTGGCCTCGTTTCGCATGGGTGGAACTGGCCTGTCCGGCCTGGCGCTCTCCGGGGACCGCAACGGCTACCCCGCCCCCTGGGACCAGACCTTCTTCATCGCCAACCCAATCCTCTCCACGATCCAGTCCATCCGCGCGTCGCGCAGGCCGGAGAGCCCGGGCGAGGTCCAACTGGAACGGGTGACCGACCTGCTCCTGTCCGCGGACAAGAACTTCCGCCCGGTCGCTATCCACTTCGGGCCGGACGGCTGCCTCTACGTGGTGGACTGGTACAACCCGATCATCTCCCACAACGAAGTGCCCCGGGACCACCCGGACCGGGACAAGAAGAGGAGCCGCATCTGGCGCATCCGCCACAGGGATCAGGAACGGGCAGCACCCCTGGACGTCAGCGCCGTGGCCAATCGCGAGCTGGTGCCCCTTCTGAGTTCCCGCTCCACCTGGACCTCCCGGGCCGCCTGGCACCAGATAGCCGACCGCGGCGCCACCGAGCTGGCCCCCGAACTCCTGCGTCTGGCCGCTAGCCCCGCGCCCGACGACGCGGACGTCCCCGCCCGCATTCTGGCCCTGTGGGCCCTGGAGGATCTCGAACGCCTGGACGGAGGCCTGCTCGATCTCCTGGCGAGTGCCCAGCAGCCGGCCCTGCGGCGCGAGGCGGCGCGCCTCGCCGGCAGGCTTGGTGAGGACTCGGCACGGGTGGCACAACGCCTCACCTGGGTTGCAGATGAGGCGGACCCGCGCGTGCGCTTTGCCGCCATCGAAGCCCTCGCCGGCTGTCCCGCCCTGGGACCGGAGGCCGCGACCTTCCTGCTGCGCATGGCCCGCGATCCGGACAACCCCGCCCCCGGCCCGGCCCTCGACACCGACGTCACCTTCGAACGCAGCCTGATCCGCGTGGCCCTCGAGGGAGCCGGCCAGGTCCTGCTGCGTCTGCTCGATGGAGACACGGAACTGAACGGAGCGGCACGCGACCTGGCGGCCCTGTGCCTGGAGGGTCCGGAGGGGGCCCGCTATCTGGCCCGGGAACTCACCCGCTCCGGCCGCACCCCCACGCAGGAGGAGTTCGCCCTCATGGCCCGGCACACCGGCGAGGTGCGCGTGCGTGAGGCCCTGGCGGAGTGGCTCTCCGTCCCCGCCACCCGCGCCCGGGGATTGCGCATGGTGCTCGACGGCGCCGGGCGCTGGGATCTATCGCAACTGCGGCCGATCGTGGCCAGCGCCCTGCGCGCCCTGCGGTCCGAGGACCCCGGCCCCGGGAGCGATGCGTTGCTCCTGCGCGGCGCTCGCACCCTGCGCCTGCATGACCTCGAAGAAGACGTGCTCGCGATCCTCGACGAGGGGGCGCAGGGGGCGCTCCCCTGTCTCGAGGCCCTTGTGGAGTTGGGCAACAGGGACGCGACGCTTTTCTTCGACCTGGCTCTTTCGAGCGTTCCCGGTGGTAGGGCCCGCAGGCTCGCCGCGACGGCGCTCGGGGAGATCGCCGCTGAGGGAGACGGCGACAGGGCCTACGGGAACATGCTCGAACTCTGGCCCCTGCTAGAACGGCGAACCCGCCGGGCGGCGCTGGTGGCGCTGCTCACGCGCCGAGCCGGCGCCGAACGGGTCCTGGCGTCCCTGACCGCCGGAGACATGGCCCTCAACATGGCCGACGGCCCCACGCTCGACCGCCTTGCACAACACCTCGGGGATGATCCCGCTCTGCTCGCCCTGCGGGCGCGTGCGGCGCGGGGACAGGCCCCGGTCCTCTCGATGGCGGGAGGCGCAGGCGACTTCGCCGACAGTGACCTCGTGATCGAAGGCCCCTTCACGGTTGAGGCCTGGGTGCGCTTGGCGGAGCCGCTCACCAACGCCGACGGAATCCTGTGCGGCACAGGTAAGTTCGACCTCAACTTCCACGACGCGCGCCCGCGTCTGTGGTGCGGCACGGGCTTCGGGGATGTGATCATCGCCAGCCGGCCCGTGCGCCCGGACACCTGGACGCACGTGGCCCTCACGCGTGACGGGACCGGGACCCTGGCCCTGTACCTGGACGGAGAACTGGATCAGACGGCCGCCCTTGCGACCCCGGACCGCTTCGAGGGGCTCGACGTGGGCCGCACGACTCCAAACCAGGGCACCACCGGCGCCCTGGCGGAGTTCCGCCTGTGGGACATCGCACGGACTGCCGAGGAGATCGGCGCGGGCTTCCGGCAGCGCCTCACGCCTGGCACCGGTACAGACACGGAGCATCTGACCCTGGTCCTGCCCGCTCGGGGTACGCCCCCTTCCGATCTAGCGAGCCTGTCCGGCAAGGCCCGTATCGAGGGAACGGCGGACGGCCCCCCGGCCCAGACAGGGGAGGAGGCACGGGCCGAAGCGAACCGCTTCGGCCGCTTCCGGGCCCTGGCTGGGGCTCCGGGGGACGCAGCGCGCGGAGAGGCCCTGTTCGCGCAGAACTGCGGGAGCTGCCACCAAGTCGGGGGCGTCGGCAAGGACATCGGGCCGGTGCTCGACGGCGTCGCGGCCAAAGGCCGGGAGGGTCTCCTGCGTTCGATCCTCACGCCCAACGCGGGCGTGGAGAGCGGCTACCGGACGCTCGTCGTCCGCACCGCAGGCGGCCAACTACTTACCGGTTTCCTCGCCTCCGAGGAGCCGGACGCCATTCTCCTGCGCCGCCAGGACCGCCCGGACCTGCGCATCCCCCGCTCCGACATCGAGACCCTGCGCTTCGATTCCGTCTCCGTCATGCCCGAGGGTCTGCTGGACGAGCTGGACCCGCAACAGGTGTCCGACCTGTTCAGCTACCTGCGCGGGTTGAACTGACGCCCTCCGCGGAGAGCAGCCCGGCCTCAGGCAGTGCTACGAAGAAGCAGCCAAAGAGGCCGACGAGGAGATGAGCCACGAACCTGCGCCTCGCATTTCTCTCCTGGCATATCAGGGACAGTCCTCCGGATCACCGAAGTTGTCATTGATCACGCTCTTGGCCTTTTGGGTCCCTGCGTAGAAGCCTACCCCCCTCTTCCATGCTGCGCCCGCCTGTGCGTCGGTGAACTTGTTCATGCCGCCTGTGCTGTAAGTCTGGACTCCGTCAGACATATTGGAGACCGCGTGCCAACTGCGGTTAGACGAGATCGTCCCACCTTTTCGTAATCCGCCCCTGGTCAGGAGCCAGGTTTTCGGTTGCTTCCAGCTCTGGTTCACGAGATGGGCGGCACCGGTCTTGGGCGTCCCGCCAGGCGCCCGGCCATGGCCTCGTTCTCCCCCTCGTCAAAGAAGGACTCGAAGGCACACCAGCCGTTCTCGCGCAGCTGGCGCAGGCGGCTGGCCGAATCGTAGGAGGAGAGTTCTCTGGACATGGCGAAGCCGGCGCAGGGCGCAGGTCATCGAGCTGGTGGAGGCGGCGGGAATCGAACCCGCGTCCCGGAATGCTCCGGCGCCGAGCGTCTACGTGTGTAGTCAGCCGTTTGGATCTCGCCCGTGGGCCGCCGGTTGACGGGCTGCCCGTGGGCCAGCCCCGCCTAAGTTCTCGCCGGTCCGCCACGGGGCGCTGCTCGCCGGCCAGTCCGCTGTTGACGTCCCCCCGCGGCCGCGGACACTCCGCGGGGGGACGGCTACCTATTTAACTAGGCAGCGAGAGAGTAGTTGTTGGCAATTAAAGCCGTTCCCAGGACAGGTTGCGGGATGACCAGGGGTACCCGACACGCGACTCGGAGCAGCGCGAAACCGGTCGAAACCAGTGCGCCCCCTTGAGTCCAGCGCCTTGATTGTACCACAGACGGGAGGGGCGAAACCCCCTTTGACCGCGGCAATCCGGCGGCGTGCAATGTTTCTCAAAGATAGGCGGCAACCTCCGCCCCCTCACAGAGTCTGAGGAGTGCACGCGACCCGACACTGGGTCCAACGCGCCTGGCCGAGCCCGCGCACCTCCACCCCACCATATTGATCTGGAGAATCGCATGTCACACCGAAGCAAGACACTGTCCCCCCTGCTACTCATCCTGCCCGTGGCCCTCGCCCTGGTGGCCCTGGTCGCCCTTGACCCCCTGGGCTGGCGCAGCGGGATCGGCGCCACCGTGGCGCACGCAGAAGCGCCGGGAGCCCGTGCCCTGTTGGCCGCCGAAGAACTCCCCAGCACGGAAACAGGCGCTGCAGACCACTCCGCACGCAACGCCGTACCCGTGGCCGCCCTCCTCTCCGAGCAGGACATCCGAGACCTGCTCGAGCAAATCGGTGCCCTGCCCTGGGATCAGCTGGAAGAGCCCCTGCGACCTTTGATTCTGCGTCTGGAGAATATGGAGCTGGTACTGAGCCTCTTGCGATCCGGAGAGCTGCACAGCACGCCAGATGAGGCTTCCTTGGCTGAAATAGGTGCCGTCAAGGCGCTCGCCATGGCCGCTCTCGCCTACAATGTCCCTGGCGACTCCGGGGAGCTGCACGAGCTGGGCCTGGATATTGATGGCCGGGCCTTCCTCGTCTCTGTTATCGAAGCCCTGGCCGTTATCCCCGCTCCCAGCGACGCCACACTCGCCCATCTCCTGGGCTCCCTGCGAATAGGGGATCGCGCTCTGCTCGGCGTGGAGTTCCTGGAGCAGCTCCGCACCCTGGCCGTTGCCTACCCGGAAAAGAGTGAACTCTTCGAGTCCTTGATTGCGGGTCTGGCAGCGCAGCTCTCCGAAGAGGAGGGCGCCGCCTACTACGCGCGCTTCCTGACAGAACTCGACTCCCCGAAGTTGCTGAAGGATGCCCTGATAGGCTTGTTCGCTGACGAGTCCCAGCAGATGGCTGCCCTGGCCTGGGCCACGGAACTCTTCGACGATCATCCGGGCAACAGCGAACTGCAACGGGAGATCGCCATGGCAATTGCCGCGGCGGCGCCCGAGGACGAAGCAGCGGCCTTCTTCGGCGAACGCGCCACGAGCAGCATGTACGCCCAGCTCATGACCCTGGGCACACGCCCGGAGGGCGGTGACGCGATCCTCGCGGAGTACGATTACCTCGCCACCCTGGGCAGCAACCCCGAGTCTCGCAAGATGTTGGTGTCGGGCATGGCCTCACTGGACAGCAGCCACCTGACGGCTGTGGCTCTCCACGACTCGGCTCCCGAAGTGCGTGGGCAGGCCGGGGTCACGCTGACCGCTTTCTCGGAGAACAACACAACGCCCGAGACCCTTGAACTCATCCGCACGGGCTATCGCGAGCGTCACCACGCAGACCTTGGGATACCCCCCTATCAGGCCCTCTCCTCCGCACACAACATCGCCCGCAAGACACGCGACTCGGGCGGCCCGGTACTTGACGGCAGCGTGAGCCTCATGCGTGAGATCGCCCTGGAACCCACAACCCCGACCTACCTTCGCGAGCGGGCCGTCGAACAGCTGTCCAGCTTCCTTTCGCACGACGATTGGAATGTCCTGCAGCAGCAAGTTTCCAGCTTGCCGCATACCCCCCCCAACTAGAGACACTCACAGGCTTCGGGCTCAGCACGGAGCATGCGCACCAACCACTCATTTACCAAATAAACGGAGACACACACAATGAAACAACTCCCGCACCTCTTGGCCTGCTTCGTGACGACCTGCCTGCTGGCCCCCCTGTGGGCCGAGGAGCCGTGCCCGGATGTCCGCTCATCACAGATTGATGCCCGCGTCGAGGTAAGTGACACCGGCAAGAAATGCGGCATTGGCATCAGGATCCTCGGCGTTGGCGGGAGCATCGGTGGCGAGTTCTGCCCCAGCTACAAGTTCGTCTACCCGTCCCACCAGGAATGCAAGGGAGATGCATCCCCCGGCAACCGGTGCCAGCCAGCAGGCCAGCTCGCGGTGACCGCCCTGCGCTGCGACTGCGCCATCTTCGGTGGCTTTGGCACAGGTATCGTGCTTCCGAACTGCGAATGCGCGGAGGACCCCGCGGCCGGGGGACACGTGGAAGATGCCCGGACCGTGTCCTGCCGCACCCCGCGCTGAGTTCAGCCGACCTGGCCTCAGCGCCGCCGACGCAGAGCGCGGTCCATCTCCCTTTGGTCGTTTCGCTGGCGCGCGGCCTGGCGCTTGTCCTGCTGCCGCCGACCGCGCACCAGCCCCAGCTTGACCTTGACCAGGTGCCCCTCGAAGTAAAGCTCGAGGGGCACCATGGTGATGCCCTGCTCCCGGGCCTTCTTGTGCCAGTCTTGAATCTGCTTCTTGGTGGCCAGCAGCTTGCGCTCGCGGGCCGTGTCATGGTTGTGGATTGAACCGTGGCTGTAGACGGGAATCGTACAGCCCACCAGCCACAGCTCTCCGTCGCGCACGGCGGCATAGGACTCGGCGATGGAGGCCTGCCCATCCCGCAGGCTCTTGACCTCCGTCCCCTGGAGCACGAGACCACACTCGAGCTCCTCCAGCACCTCGTAGAGGTAGCGGGCCTTCCTGTGCTGGGCGATGGTGCGGTGCTGCTCGGGGCGTGCCATGGCAGGCAGCAGCATAACCTGCCCAGCGGCCGGCCCCGCTGCCGACAAGCGCCCTTTCCGCCCCCGGCCCTGTCAATCCGGCCCGCCGAGTCGTTGACCTGGCCCCGCCAGGTGCGTATGTTCTCCCGCTCGCCCCCGTGCCCGGGTGGCGGAATTGGCAGACGCGCATGGTTCAGGTCCATGTTTCCGATAAGGAAGTGGGGGTTCGACTCCCCCCTCGGGCACCACTCCTCCTCCGGCGGACGGTTTCCCTGGCCGGGCGCCCGGCCTTCACTCCCATGACCGCCGAGCCCTTTCCCAAGCCCGCCGCCGGAGCCCAAGGACGACCGCAACCTGAGCACGCCCCCGGCGGCCCCCCCGCCACCCCGAGTTTCGGCCGCCTGCTGGCTGCCTCCCTGCGGACCATGCTCCTCGGCTTGGCTCTAGTCGCCGCCGCCTTCGGCCTCTGGCGCCTGATCGAACCCTGGCTCTAGAAAAGCTCCTACAGACCTGCGCCCCCCGGGGCGCGGTAGACCAGCACGGCGCGCTTGCCCAGTTCCCCGGGCAGCTCGTGCTCCAGGACGGTGCTGAGATGGAAACCCAGGCGCTCGGCCTCGCGCTCCCCACTGCGTACTTCCCGGGACCAGTTGGCGCCCTTGAGCATGACGAAGTCCTTGAGGCGGTGCTTGACCTTGCGCAGGGTCCGCACGTTCTCGCGCACGGAGGAGATGGCGCGGGCCACGACGATATCCACCTCGATGCTGCCCAGGTGCTCTTCGGCCCGTTCCGCAGCCACGCTGGCGTTTGTGATGCCGAGTTCGTCCACGGCTTCCTGGAGGAAGGCCGCCTTCTTCTTGCGCGACTCGCACAGGATCACGCGCGTGTCATCCTCGCCCACGGCCATGGGCAGGCCCGGGAAGCCCGCGCCGCTGCCCAGATCCAGGACACGGCGCCCGAAGAGGGGAATCAGGCGGCAGGTGCGCCATGAATCCAGGTAGTGCTTGGCGGCCACCTCGCGCGGATCGACGATGGCTGTCAGGTTCAACTCGCGGTTGCGCTCCAGGACCATCAGGGCGTGGCGGGCGAAGATGTCCAGCACGCCGTCCTCCACGGTTTCGCCCTCGAAGGCCCAGGCCATGGCGTCCTCTAGTACGGAGAGCTCGGGAACCGGTGTCTCCGGTCCCTCTTCGTCCTCCTCCTCTTCTTCTTCGGGGGCCTCCAACTCCTCGCCCGGGGCGGGCAGGGGCCGCGGGCCGCGGGGATCCGGCAGGTGACCGTCCGCCGGGAGTCCCGGAGCATCACCCCCGAGCTCCTCTTCGGGGTCTTCCAGGTGGTCAGGCAGCGGCATTGATGATCTTTTTGGCAGGGCAGCAGGGACTCGAACCCCGATCCTACTGATTTGGAATCAGTCGCTCTAACCAATTGGAGCTACTGCCCTCCGGGAGCGGGCACCATAGCGTGGCCCATGGGGCCCCGCAAGGCGCTCTCGCCTCGCCCGTCGCCACCGGGCCAACCAGGCGCGCCCCCCACAACCAACCGCTTGGGCACGGTTCCCGCCCCGCCCCCCAGCGGTTAGGATGCCCGCGCTTTCGCCATGCCTCGCAAACGCCGCCCCAAATCCCACCCGGACTCCCCACCCCCCGGGCGAGAAGACCGCAGCGGCAGCGACGGCCAGGCCCCCGGGCCCGCAGATCAATCCAGCGGCCCTCTGCGTCCCGCCCGGCGAGCCCGCCGCCGCCGCCGCTCGGCGCAGCAGGACGAGCGGGACTCCCGCCCCGAGGCCCCCACACCCCCGCGCCCGGCTGACCGCAGCGCTGCCCGGATCGAGGATGCCGACGCCATCGACCCGGAGCTCCTGGACCAGGACGCCCTGCGCGTCATCTCACGCCTCTCGCGTCACGGCCACGAGGCCTACATGGTCGGTGGTTGCGTGCGGGACCTCCTGATAGGCCGCCCCCCCAAGGACTTCGACCTGGCCACCGGCGCCCGCCCGCGCCAGGTGCGGCGCCTGTTCAGCAACGCGCGCATCATCGGCCGCCGCTTTCGCCTGGTGCATGTGACCTACGGCGACAACATCATCGAAACCGCCACCTTCCGCTGCGAGCCGCGCCAGGCCGAGGGCGACGAGGACCTCCTGATCGTCGACGACAACGAGTTCGGCACGGCGGAGGAGGACGCCCGGCGCCGGGACTTCACCGTCAACGGCCTCTTCCTCGATCCCCTGGCCGGCGAGATAATCGACTTTGTAGGCGGCCTGGACGACCTCGAGGACCGCGTCCTGCGCACCATCGGCGACCCCCTGGTGCGCCTGCCCGAGGACCCCGTGCGCATCCTGCGCGCGGTCAAGTTCGCCACGCGCTTGGGCTTCCGCATCGACGAGCCCACCTGGCAGGCCATGGGGAGCACCGCACCGGAGCTGGTGCGCTCGGCCCCCCCGCGGGTCTTCGAGGAGATCCTGCGCCTGATGCGCTCGGGTACGGCCCTGGGCGCCTTCCGCATGCTGCGCGCCTGCGGCGCCCTGGCCATCATCCTGCCCTCCATCGATGAGTTCCTCGGCGTGCGCGGGCACTCGGACGAACAGGCCCATGATCGCGCCGACGCCTTCTGGCGCCATCTTGAAGCCCTGGACCAGGAGGTACACCAGGACATCCACGGCAAGCAGGGACCGAGCGCATCTCTCTGCCTGGCCCTGCTCTTCAGCGGCCTGGTCGAACACCAGGCGGACGGGGCGCTGGCCCACGCCCCCGGAGTCATCGACGGCGCGGGGCACGCGCAAGACACGCCGGACCCCGACGAGCGGGCAGATGCCCAGGATCCCGCCGGTCCATGCACGCCACGCCGGGGGGCCAGCACGCCGGACCTGGCCCGGGTGGCAGCGCGCATAGTGGACCCCGTCTCCCTGCAGGCGCGCCTCTCCCGCCGCGACGCCGGCCGGGCCCGCCGCATCCTGACCATGCAGGGGCGCTTCCTGCACTCCTCCGGCAAGCGCTTCAGGCCCCTGCTCTTCATGCGGGGCGAGGACTTCCCGGAGGCCCTGGCCCTCTTCCGCCTGCGCACCACCGCCCGGGGACAGGGTTGGGACATCTACGAGGGCTGGGTGGAGCGTTATCGCCGGGCGCGGGCCGCCAGCGGGGACGAGCTGGACGCCGAGCGCAAGCGAGCCCGCCGGGGCAGCAGTCGCCGTCGCCGGCCGCGCTCTCGGCGGCGCCGCGGTGGCGATAACTAGTTACGCCATAAGGCGATACGGCATTCTAGCAGCTCACAAGGGGAGTGTCGCGCCAGCAATCCCGACCGCGCTCCCATTTCGGGGTACTGTTCATTGGCTCGACGAAAGCGACCTTTCGGAGACGCTGACTCCCCTCCACCTCCAGTGGGTACCGTGGGCTTTTGCGGTGACTGCGGACCCGGGAGCGGGTGATCTGGCGCCTCCGCGCGGGAAGGTCGCTCTTCCGGGAAACCCCCGCGTCGAACCTGCTGGCCTGGAGCGGGTGCCTTCCCCCACCAAGCCGGCTCTCTTGCCCCGGGGGCGATCCAAAAGGATCGCCCCCCCTTTTTTTGGCCAAGCAAGCGCCACACCCCCACTTGGCGTCCATTTGTTCCGCAAAATGTCCGTCCGCTTGTCCGGCCCTTGGCACTTGATGGGTGAGTGAACGTCACATCCACACCCACACCGACCATGAAGCATATCCACCACATCGCCCACTGTGCCCTCGGCCTCCTCGCCCTCACCAGCTGCATAAGCTCCCAGAGTTATGTAGACCCTCAGTTTCGACAGGCCTCCATCGAAGAACTCACGCGTCCGGCCAGCCCACACCGCGTCGCCCTCGCCGTCGAGTTTCAGCGCAACGGCGCCCCCTTGCCTGCGGCGGATGGCGAGTTGCGCTCCGCCGTCGTGGCTGCTCTCGAGAAGACAGGCCTAGCCACGGTCGTCTCCAGTGGCGAGGAGCTGACCCTACATGTGGTCGGCAACAACATCGCAGACATGGCCGCCGCCACACGCCGAGGATTTGCCACCGGCCTGACCCTTGGCCTGGCCGGTACCAATGTGGTGGACCTGTATGAGTTCAATCTCAGTATCACCGGTGGAGGTCACGACACGCAGCGCGCCTACAAGCATGCAATCCACACCCGGGTCGGCGCAGGCCCGGCCCCCGTTTCCGGTGTAGAGCCCAGTGCCAACGGCCGGGCTTTTCCCCAGGTTGTAGAGGACATAGTGGTTAACTTTCTCCGCGACCTGCAGGCCGCCAAGCAACTGACTCTACGCCGCCACCACACACGACCCATCGCCTAGGAAGCTCCCCAAGGCCCCTGGGGTACTTTCTACGCCCGGGTGACGCACCTTGCGCGTCACCCGGGCGTCAGTCTGGGGTATGCTCGCCGCATGCCCAGGCTACTGCTTCTGATCCTACCCCTCTGGGGCCTGCTCGCCGCTCTGTCTCCCCTGGCCGCGGGCTCCCAGTCCTCTCCTGCAAAGGCCGAGAAAGAGCGGACCGATATCCAGGTGCGCGCCGCCTGGGAACGCCTTGAAGCCGAGGAGCGCTCCGAACTCGCCCAGTGGTTTGCCGCCGAGGCGGGTTACCTGGACACCTTCCAGGCTGGTCTCATCAAGTGGGTTCTGGCGCGTCAGGAGGTCGACCCAGGCACGTGGTCTGCGGCCGCTCCGGCACCGCTCTATGACCCGGTGACCCACGCGCCGGCCCAGCCGATCAAGCGCACCTGGCTGGCCGCCGACGACAGCAGGGTCCGGGCCCTGCGCGAGCGCGTTTTCAAGGGAAGCCCCGCTCGGGCCCTGGATTCAGCCTTTCGTTATGACTACTCCAGCGGCGAGCTGCTCCGCCTGGGCGATCCGGAGGATCCCGAGCGCCTGTTCACCAACGGCCTGGCGGGCCTGCCGCCAGAACTAGGCCTGGCGGAGGCTCTGGTGGAACAGGCCCTCGACCACGGTGAAATGCGCGCCGCCTGCGCCGCCTTCTCCCACGGCTACACGGATCGCACGGGCCGGGTCTATCCCGGCGTGACGCTCTACGACGCCTGGTGCTCGGGCATCGAAATGGAGATGCCAGATGTGGACTGCCTCGGCATCGTCCACGAGTTGCTGAACGACTGGAAGACCTGGAAGGCTCCGGTGCGCAAACAAAGAAGCCTCTACAAGGCCATCGGCGAGATCTACACGGATGTGCGCCGCCTGCGCGAGCTGAACGGAGCCCTGGCGCGGTCCTGGCTCCAGGCCGCGCCGGCCCTGGAGGGAGGCCATGGGCCGGCCATCAACAACTACCACGCCCTCTGGGAAAGCGTCTCCTCCGTCCCGGCGGACCTGGCCAAAGCTCTGCCCCCGGCAGATGAATGGCAGGAGTACCTGGCTGCCTGGGCCCGCCGCTGCTTGAAGGAGGAACCTCTCTTCCGCTCTGGCGAGACCCGCGCCGCCGCCCTCAAGGCCGACCAGCAGCGTGTGCGTGCCACGCTGATCCGCGTCATGGAAGAGTTCGGGGCCTTTGATCCGCGGCAGGCCCCGCAGCCCCCCGCGGCGAAGTAGACCCCAGGCCCTGTGCGAGGTGCGGCCGGCCCCCGGTGGCGTTTCACCCTCCCGTCCTATAAAAGAGGTGCGCGAGAAACCGGCACCAGCGGCATAGGTCAGCGCACCCCCATCCCCCCAGAACCAGACACCAAACAACCACACGGAGTTTCCAGATGGCCCTCATCCCCATGCGCACCCTCCTGGACCACGCCGCCGAAAACGGATACGGCGTGGCCGCCTTCAATGTCAACAACATGGAGCAGATCCAGGCCATCATGATGGCCGCCCAGGAAACCGAGTCGCCGGTCATCGTCCAGGCCTCCCGGGGTGCGCGCTCCTACTCCAACGACAACTACCTGCGGCACCTGATGTTGGCGGCGGCCGAACTCAACCCGACGCTGCCCATGGCCATGCACCTGGACCACGGCAACAGCGCCGCCACCTGCATCAGCGCCATGGACATGGGCTTCACCTCGGTGATGATGGACGGCTCCCTGGAGGAGGACGGCAAGACGCCGGCCAGCTGGGAATACAATGTGGGCGTCACCCGCGAGGTAGTCAAAGCCGCCCACGCCCGGGGAATTACCGTTGAAGCTGAACTCGGCTGCCTGGGCGGCATTGAAGACGGCCAGGGCGCCGGCCTCTCGGAGGAGGAAGCCCAGGATCACCTGACCGACCCGGAGGAGGCTGGCCGCTTCGTTAGCGAAACCGGCTGCGACGCCCTGGCGGTGGCCATCGGAACCAGCCACGGGGCCTACAAGTTCAAGAAGAAGCCCACGGGCAAGGTGCTGCGCATGGAGGTCATTCGCGAGATCCACCAGCGCATGCCCAACTGTCACATGGTCATGCACGGCAGCTCCTCCGTACCCAAGGAGCTGGTGGACATCATCAACGAGTACGGGGGCTCCATGCCCGAAACCTACGGCGTTCCAGTGGAAGACATCCAAGAGGGCATCCGCCATGGGGTGCGCAAGATCAACGTGGACACGGACAACCGCCTGGCCATCACCGGCGCCATCCGCAAGGCCTTCATGGAAGACGGCTCCCAGTTCGACCCGCGCTACTACCTGAAGCCCGCGCGCGTCGCCATGGCCGAAGTCTGTAAGGCGCGCATGGTGTCCTTTGGCCAGGCCGGCCAAGCCGCCGGAGTAGAGGCCAAGAGCCTCGACGACCTGAAGGCCGTCTACGCCAGCGCCTGAGTGCGCCAGGCGCACTACTCGTACCGAGTGCGGCGGTCCAGCAACGGCGTTGTGGGGCCTTGCCCACTCGACGGAATCAGGCCCCGTGGGCGCGATCCGAAGCACGGTCTTCCAGGTAACCTTGCGGCAGGCGTACGCGCTGGGTGCGACTGCCCTTGCCGCGCTTGACACGCAGGGCCACAGGGGGATAGGGGGCGGCGGGGTCCAGCTCCCCGAGCAACTTCCGCAGGCCGTCCAGGCCGGTGTTGGTAGGCGGCGCGTGCTTGCCGAACAGCCGCCCGCGCAGGCTGGCGCAGCCCGGAAAGCCCTTTGTGTACCAGGTGATCCACTTGCGCAGTTGGCGCAGGCCCGCGTCCTCTCCCAGGTGATCGATGAGGCGTTGGCCGTGATCGAAAAGCACTTCGATCACCTCTCCCAGGTTCGGCTGCCGCGGCGCGGGCCGTCCATCAAAGAGTTCCGTCATTTCTCGGAAGATCCAGGGGCGCCCCAGACAACCGCGACCGACGATGACCCCGGCGCAGCCCGTGCGCCGCATCAGGCGCAGAGCATCCGCGCCCTGCCACACATCACCATTGCCCAACACCGGAATGGAAAGCTCAGCGACCAGTTCTGCAATGGCGCCCCAGTCCGCCAGGCCGGAGTAGAGTTGGGCCGCCGTGCGACCGTGCAGACCCACCGCCGAGGCCCCCGCTTCCTGGGCTGCCCGAGCCGCATCCAAATAGGTTGGATAGTCCTCGTCAATTCCCTTGCGCAGCTTGACGGTTACCGGCACCGGAGCGCCGTTTCCTCCAGAGCCTCCAGCCCTGGCAGCCTCCTCTACACCGACCACCATGGCCTCCACGAGCCGCCCCACCAGTCGGGGTCGCAGGCAGATGGCGGCGCCGCCTCCCTGGCGCGTGATCTTGGGCACCGGGCAGCCCAGGTTCAGATCCAGATGGTCGACGCCTTCCCCGGCCAGGATGCATGCCAGACGACGCAGATCCCCCGGATCGGATCCGTAGACCTGGACGGAATGTGGCCTTTCCTCCGGGGCCGCCCTGGTCATCTCCATCGTGCGCCGGTTGCCCATCAGGTACCCCCGAGCCGTGACCATCTCTGTAACGCACAGAGGCGCCCCCGCCTCCCTGCACAGGGACCTGAAGGGAGGATTGGTCACGCCGGCCATGGGCGCAAGGAACACAGGCGGCCAGATCTCCAGGGACCCCAGGCGCAATGGTGCGAACTCGTGCTGGACCCCATCCGGCCCCAACTGGGCCGGCTCGTCGACAACGCCGGGGAGCGGCGCGGAATCCACGCCTAGGCTCCGTACTCCGGAGCGGTCGTGCCGAGTTGCCCCGGGCCGTCCGACGTTCCTTCGTCGCTCCCTTCTCTGGCTCCTGCTCCTCCATTGTCCCCTTCTCCCGCACCCTCGCCCGTCCCTGCTCCTTCACTCTCAGGCGCGCTGCCAGCCCCAGGCCCGCCTTCATCCCCCTGGGGCACCTGCGCAGCACGCCATACGCGGCTGGCCTCCATGGGAACACCTGCTCCGCCAAAGGCACTGGCCTCCAGCACCCGACACTCGAGCAGATCATTGCCCTGGAGTCGGGCGCTGAACTCCGGGCGCCCGTCCGCCGCGAAACCGGCGGTCAAGCCCCCCTGGTCCGTGGCGGCCACCAGGCGGCCATCCTCCTCAAAGCGCACACGCCAGCGTGAGACAACAGGATCCATATCGTCAAAGGTCAGGGCATAGATCGGCAGGTCCAGCGCCCGCCGGGCCAGCAACATGGCGCCGGTGATGCTGCCGGCGTCGATGAAGGCCACGGGTTCCCGGGCAGCCGTATTGTCCACGAAGACCCCGTCCAGACGCCGCTCCACGGAGAATAAGCTGCCGAGCTTGCGACCGCTGACCGTGTAGCTGTGCCCGCCGGTCGTCAACTCCAAATCAAATGCCTGCAGGCTCCCGTCCCGCGTGCGTTGATCGAGCTTGAGGTTGCGCTCTTCATCGTGAATCGCCGCCGGAGTACGCACATGGCTGACCCAGGCCAGCCCCCCGTCGAGGGTGCGCAGCACTGCGAAGCGCTCGGCGGACAGGCGCGTGCCGAAGCCGCTGGTCTCCACGCTCCCGGCGAGCACCAGGTCACCCTCAGGCAGCACCGGCTCAGGCACCTCCAGGGGCTCCGCCTGGGCCACCCGCCGCCGGGTTTGTTGATCGGCCAGAGCAGACAGGGCCGCACGGCGCTCCTCCCGGTCGATGACCCGACCGCGCAGCACGACCAACTCAGGATTCGAGAGGGCGGCCAGGTCCGCCGTCGGATCCCGCTCCAGCACCAGGATGTCCGCCACCTGCCCCACGGCCAGTCGGCCCCGGTCCGCCAGGCCGAAGACCCGGGCCGCCCCGGCGGTGGCGAGGTACAGCACGCGGGCCGGCGCCAGCCCCGCCCGCACCCACAGCAGGAGTTCTGTCAGGAGGCCCTCGCCGGGCAAGAGCCAGGGGTGCGGCGAACCGCTGCCGGGGACCAAGGGCACGCCGGCCCGTTCGAGGGCAGCCAAGAGGCCGAGCTGGGCCTCCAGGGCGCGGCCGGTGGCCTCGGCCGGGGGGCGCGGCCCGACGCGCTCCTGTTCCCAGGCCCAGGCGTAGTGCGGCGCCAGCACGCTCAGCACCGGGGCGTCCGGCCCCGGGTCCGTCAGCAAGCGCGCCAAGAGGCCGATGACCGGAGCCACCGCCGGGCCGCGCCGCGCCCGGGTGGAGGCCTCTCCTGGGCCGCCGACACCGCTACCCAGGATGGCCACGCGTTCCTCCAGAGCCTTCTGCTCCACCGTGTCCCAGACTTCCCCTGGCAGCAGGAAGGCGTCCAGGTAGAGCAGGCCGGCCTGGCCGGAATGGGCCATTTCCCCCAGGCTCACCCCCGGCGGCAGGGGCCCCCACAGGGGCAGGTCCAGGGCCGCCGCCCGCTCCAGGGTGGCCCGCCAGATATCCGGTGCGAGGCCCAGGTGGAAGGAGAGGAAATCCACGCCCAGCTCCTTCATCTGGGGCAGCTTCGCGTCCACATGGGCCACCTCACTGAGGATCACCGCTTCCGTGGTGGCCGGCTGGGGCCCGTCCAGGACGGCGCCGCAGATCAAGAGGGCCGGCCCGGGAGCCGCGTCCCGCGCCCAGGGCAGGCGCTCGGCCAGCAGGCGGCTCATGTCGCCGCCCAGATCCCGCAGGTAGGTCACCCCCGCAGCGATGTAGAGGGGATCCAGTTCCCGGTCAAAGTGCGCCAGGCCATCGATCAGGCCGGGCACCAAGTGGCGCCCGGAGACATCGATCACAGTGGCGCCGGAAGGCCGCGCCAGATCCGGCCCCAGAGCCGTGATGTGCCCATCTTCCATCAGGATATCGGCCCTGATGGGAGGCCCAGGGGCGCCCATGGATCCCGGGGCCGAGGCACTGGCCGGTAGAGGGCCGGAGTCCATCGGGTGCACGGTCCCGCCCACGAGGACCACGGTCTGCAGCAGAGTCAGGCTGATCATGGTCCCCTTATAGCGTCCCGGGGGCCGCGACGCCCCCCCGGGCCGCAGCTCGGCCCCCTGGCGGAGGGCCGCAACAGCTCGGCCAGACACCCCGCCGGGCAGCTGCCGCAGACTCCCGCGCTTCCCTATGGTGCCCGGCCCCATCATTCGGCATTATGAGGGGCAACGCCCCCGTGTAGGCCTCCTCCGCGCCCCCCGCGGACCGGCCCCGCGGGGGTGGTTTTGTCGGGGCGTTTTTCGCCCTTATCACCCAACAGGAACACACCAGCCCACGGCCCCGCTGAGGAGTCCCCATGAGCCTTACAATTCTAGTTGCCCAAGAACGATGGCAGGAGTTCGATCAAACCTGGAAGGCCGCCCTTGACGCGGGCGACACCGATGTCAGCGATCTGACAGTGGCCCTCGACCTGGCCGGAAACAAAAAACGCATCGCTCGCTGCGTGGCCATGGCCAAGAAGCAAGCCAACAAGCTGGTGGAAGCGGATGCCCACGGGGACGCTGCGCGCGTGCTCGGAGCAGCCCTGTGCGGCGGGGGCAACCCGACGGAGCTGGCCGGCGACCTCTACTCCGAAGCCTTCAAGGCCTGGAGCGAAGAGCCCTGGTGGGCAGCCATTTGTGAAGCCTCCGGTTTTTCCGGCGAGTCTCCTAACCTGCGCGGCGCCTGGAGCATGTTCGAGAAGCTGCGTTCCCTGGGTTCCGGCGCCCTCATCTACCACGGCGGCGGCTGGGGCGTGGGAGAAGTGACGGAGGTCGACGCCCTCACCCAGGAGATCGTGATCAGCTTCGCCGGCGGCAGAAGCGATCGCTTCCCCTTCGCCACCGCCGCGGACATCTTCGAGCTGCTCGGCCAGAATGACCTGCGGGCGCGCTACTTCCGCGACGCGGAAGGCACGACCAAGGCCGTCAAGAAGGATCCCCTGGAAGCGCTCCTGGCCGTCGTCGACCGCCACCACGGCCGCGCCAGCCTGGTGGCCGTGCGCACGGCCCTGGCCCAGGTGGGCGTCGAGGGCAGCGCCTGGACCGCCTGGTGGCGCAAGACACACAAGCTGGCCGGGAACTGCGAGTGGCTGCGGGTCTCGGGCACCAAGAGCCGCGCCGTCGTGGAGCGCCTCCTGGAAGCCAAGGATCCGGCCGAGGACCTGGCCCGACGCCTGCGCCTGATCTCCAAGATCGAGGAAGTGATCAACACCGTGCGCGACCTGTTCATCGGCAGCAAGGTCGAGCCCGAAGTGCGCGAGGCGGCCCTCACCGCCCTGGAGGAGCGCCTGGCCCAGCCGGATTGCACGGATGCTGACCTGCTCACCGGTTGGATCATCCTGCGCCACCACCGGGAGGCCAGCCCGGCGGCCCTCACCGAGCGTCTGACGGAGTGCATGGGCGCCGAGCAGCCCGCGACGGTGCACACGCGGCCGGCCCTCTGGGGCGACTTCCAGCTGGTGCGCGGCTACCGCGAACAGGAACAATGCGTCGAGCTGCTCAAGGAACTCTACGGCGAGGAGAAGTGGCTGGATGAAGCCGGCGCCAACCTTCAGCACGCCTCCCCGGGCATGGTGCGCGCCCTGGTGGATGCGCTCTTGGAGAAGGGGCACGGCAAGGCCCTGGCAGCCCAGTACACCTCCCTCCTGGCGCGCCCCCTGCGTGCCCCTGACCTCCTCGTCACCCTGGCGCGCCTGGCGGAGACCGGGCGCATCGAGGGCAGCTTCCCGGCACCCCTGCGCCGCGCCCAGGCCCTGGTCAACCTGGCCACGCACCTGTGGGCTGGGCGCCGGGGCAACCAGGCCCTGACGCGCGTCAACCAGCGCCTGGCGACGCTGCTCGCCCGGGGCGAGAGCCCAGCCCTCAAGACCCTCTTGGCGGAAGCCACGGTCGATGACCTGCGCAGCTTTCACCTGCAGGCGGGGCGCGGCGTCGACGATGCCATCGAAGGCATCCTGACGGAGATCGCCTTCGACCTGGACCGCAACTTCTTCGCTGGCGCCTCCACCCACTTCTGGGAGGGAGAGGCGGTCTGGACCAGCCGCGACGGCCTGGAGCGGCGGGCGGCGGACCTGCGCGAAATCCGCGATGTCAAGATCCCCGCGAACGAGGACGCCATCGGGGCCGCCGCGGCCTTCGGCGACCTCTCCGAGAACTCCGAATGGGAGGCGGCCATGGAAGAGCAGCGCAACCTGACCAGCCGCGCCATGGACATGGAGGCCGAGCTGCGGCATACGGACCTGATCGCCAACGCGGTGATCCCGGAGGACACGATCTGCCCCGGAACCCGCGTCACCTACCGCGAGACAGAGTCCAACGAAACCCGCGCCATCCGCGTGTTGGGCCCCTGGGATGGCTACCTCGGCGACGATGTGGTCTCCTACCGAGCCCCCCTGGCGGCCTCCATGCTGGGCCTGCACACGGGCGATCAGGCCGTGCTCGACCTGCCGGCGGGCAAACTGGACATTGAGGTAACTGCCATCGAGTTGCTGGACATTGAATAGCCCTGCCCCACGCCAGAGACTTGAAAACTGCCGAAAAGGCATTGACCCCGGACCGCTTCCAGACGAACGACAGACCATGACCACCACCATGTCCACCTCCACCGGCCAAGACTTCAAGGTCGCCGACCTCTCCCTGCACACCTTTGGACGCAAGGAAATCACCCTGGCCGAGCACGAGATGCCCGGCCTGATGTCCCTGCGCGAGGAGTACGGAACCAGCAAGCCCCTGGCCGGGGCGCGCATTTCCGGCTCCCTGCACATGACCGTGCAGACCGCGGTCTTGATCGAGACCTTGCTCGACCTGGGCGCCGCGGTGCGCTGGTGTTCGTGCAACATCTTCTCGACCCAGGACCACGCCGCGGCCGCCGTGGCCGTGGGACGCGAGGGAACTCCAGCGGACCCCCGGGGCATCCCGGTCTTCGCCTGGAAGGGCGAGAGCCTTGAGGAATACTGGTGGTGTACGGAGCAGACCATGACCTGGCCCGAGGGCCAGGCGCCGAACATGATCCTCGACGACGGGGGTGACGCCACGCTGCTCGTTCACAAGGGTGTCGAGGCAGAGGCCGCCGGAGCCGCGCCGGACCCCGCCGGCGCCGAGAACGAAGAGGAAGCCTGCGTGCTGACGCTGCTCAACAAGACCCTGGCGGCCAATCCCGAAATGTGGACCCGGGCCGCGGCGGCCATCCGCGGCGTCTCCGAGGAGACCACCACCGGCGTTCACCGCCTGTACCAGATGGTCGAACGCGGCGAGCTGCTCTTCCCCGCCATGAACGTGAACGACTCGGTGACCAAGAGCAAGTTCGACAACCTCTATGGCTGTCGCCACTCACTGGTGGACGGCATCTGCCGCGCCACGGACCTGATGCTCTCGGGCAAGATAACCGTGGTTTGCGGCTACGGCGATGTGGGCAAGGGCTGCGCCCAGTCCCTGCGCGGCCAGGGGGCGCGGGTGATCATCACCGAGATCGATCCGATCTGCGCCCTGCAGGCGGCCATGGAAGGATACGAGGTGACCACCGTTGAGGATGTCGTCTCCAAGGCCGACATTTTCATCACGACCACCGGTAACAAGGACATCATCACCGCCGCCCACATGGCCGCCATGAAGCACAACGCGGTGGTCGGCAACATCGGCCACTTCGACAACGAAATCGACATGGCCGGGCTGGCGCGCATCGACGGCATCAAGACCGTCAACATCAAGCCCCAGGTGGACGAGTGGATCTTCCCCGATGGGCACGCGGTCATCATCCTGGCCGAGGGCCGCCTTCTGAACCTGGGCTGCGCCACGGGCCACCCGAGCTTCGTGATGTCCAACTCCTTCACCAACCAGGTCATGGCCCAGATCGAGCTCTTCAAGAACGCGGAGGACTACGGCAACGAGGTCTACACCCTGCCCAAGCTCCTCGACGAGCGAGTGGCTCGCCTGCACCTGGACAAGCTCGGTGTCAGGTTGACGGAGCTGACCCCGGACCAGGCCAGCTACCTCGGCATCCCCGCCGAGGGCCCCTACAAGCCCGAGCACTACCGCTACTAGGGCCTGGCGCCCAGCGGCCAGGCTTCCGCGGAAGCGACACCAGCGCCGCTGGGCTTCGGCCGCAGCATCGCTCGCGCCCCGGCGGCTCGCATCTCCAGGCCTAAGCCCCTTTGTGCAGGCCAGCCTCTTGCCTGGCAAGGCTCGTTTCCCATGGACACGCGCCACACCCGGAAGCTCTGCCCTGGACTGCACCGCCGCTGGCGCAGCGAAGCAATGCCCACAAGCAGCGCCAATGCAGCGCAGGCGCCCCTCCATTGCAGGCCCCAGGCACGTCCTGTCCCTGGAAATGCCACCTGAAGTCGGCCTGGCAGGGCACCAGGGCCAGGGCCCGTTATCCCGCCGTCCTGGGCATATTTTCCACTTGCCGATATAGGACTACTGATATCTACTGAATCAGTAGCCCCATTCAGCCCCGACTCCCTTGCCGTGCTCCCCCTCGGCCCTGGGATGCCCAACCACCCAGGTACAGCCCATGACGACCACCCTTCGGCTCTGTGCATCCACACTTCTAGTTGCATCCCTCGGCGCCAGCGGTGCCTCCGCCCAGGTCTCCGGAGAAGTCCGTGACCTGACCACGATGGTACCCGTCGAGGGCGCCATCGTCAGCCTCCAGGCCACTGACACGCGGGCCACCACCGCCGCCGACGGGAGCTTCACCCTGCCCGGCGTCTCCGGCGCCGGCCTGGTCATCGTCGCTGCCAACAAGGGGCACTTCAACGCCTCCACGCTGGTCACGGCCCCGACTGCTGGCGTGCAGTTGCTGCTCGAAACCGTGCCCGCCATGGACAACAGCGCCTATGCCTTCCTGGACCCCACCACCTGCGGCATGTGCCACACGGATCAACTGGCCGAGTGGACCGACTCCCCCATGGCCCTCGCCGGCCAGAACACCTGGGTCTACGACATCTACAACGGCACGGGCAGCCCCGGCGGCATGGGCGGTTTTGTCTACACGCGCGACTCCGTCTTCGCCGGCAGCAACCCGGCCTCTGAGTGCAGCGCCTGCCACCAGCCCGAAACCTGGGTAGCCAATCCCCACACTCCCCTGGAGGACATCAACGCCCTCTCCAGCGGCTCCATCCATGGCATCTCCTGCGAGATCTGCCACAAGGTCGCCCACATCGATGACAACAAGGTCAACTACCCGGGCATCTACGACGGCGCCGTCATCCTCAGCCAGCCCCACGACGGAGATCAGGTTGAGTACGGAGTACTGGGCGATTCCGACATCTACATGGGCCCCATGCGCTCCTCCTACCAGCCCCAGCTGACATCGACCATGTGCGCCGCCTGCCACCAGGACAAGAACGACCCGGACGAGGACGGTGACTTCGAGGAGGCCAACGGCGTCATCTCCGAGCCCACCTATCTCGAATGGCTGGCGACCCCCTACGCGGACCCAGCCGACCCCCTGGCGGCCACCTGCGTCACCTGCCACATGCCCGCCACGGATGCCACGAGCGCCTCCAACCTGCCCTTCGCGCCGGAGCGCGAGCAGGGAACCATTCGCCTACACCAAATCCTCGGCACGACACCGGAGTTCCTCGACAACTCCTGTGAGGTCGAGGTCAAGCCGCGCCTGACCTCCGCCGGCTCCCTGGAAGTCAGCGTCGCCGTTACCAACACGGGCGTAGGCCACCATGTGCCCACGGGCGTCACCGTGCGCAACCTCGTGCTGCTGGTGGAAGCCTGGCGTGTCTCCGACGGCCTGGCCCTGACCTCCACGGGCACCCAGCTCGTCCACGATCTGGGCGGCGTCGGCGACCCGGCCCTCGGCTACTACGGCGGCCAGCCCGGCAGGCTGTTCGCCAAGGTCAACCACGACGCGGCGGGCAACGGCCCCACCTTCTACACGGACGCCACGGGCATCCAGTGGGACAACCGCATCCCGGCCCTGGCCACGGACACCAGCCACTACTCCTTCGCCGTGCCCCCGGGCTCCGGTGAAGTGCGCGTGCGCGCCCGCTTGATTTATCGACGTGCCTTCCGCGCCTTCTGCGATGCCAAGCAGTGGACCACCGACGGCCACGGCAACCCCCTCGAAGACATGGCCCCTCCTTATTATGGGCACCTGATGGAGGAGCGGACCGCCCGCGTCAACTCCCCCCAGGCGGCCATTCGTCGTTGACAGGGGCTGATCGCCCACGGCGGAGCGGCAAAGGGCCGCGGATAGGCTATCCTCCACGCCCCCCTGGCCACGGCCCGGGGGGCGTTTCCGTACCATGCGATTCACCCGCGTCTCCCTCCTGGGTCTGGCCCACCTGCTGCCGGAGGAAATCTGGACTTCCCAGCAGGTCGAAGAGCGTCTGGCCCAGCTCTATGAGCGCCTGGGCCTATCCTCCGGGCGCCTGGAGTGGATGAGCGGCGTGGCCGAGCGCCGCGTCTGGCCCCCGGGCACGCGCCCGAGCGCGGTGGCCACACGGGCAGCCACCGATCTTTTCAAAGCCACTGACTTTCCCCGTGAACGCGTGGGCATGCTGGTCTACGGCGGCGTCTGCCGGGACTTCCTCGAACCGGCCACGGCCTCCGTCGTCCACCGGGACCTGGAACTCCCTTCAAACTGCGAGGCCTTCGACCTCTCCAACGCCTGTCTCGGTTTCCTGGACGCCATGTCCCTGGTGGCCGCCCGCATCGAGGCCGGCCAGATCGACGCCGGCCTGGTCGTCACCGGCGAGAGCGCCCGCCCCCTGCTCGAGGAGACCCTGCGCCACCTGCGCCAGCCAGGCGCCGACCGCCAGACCATGAAGCGCGCCTACGCCTCCCTGACCACCGGCTCCGCGGCCGCCGCCGCCCTGCTCGTCAACTCCGATTTGGACCCCCAGGCCAGCGCGGCCTGCCCGCGCCTGGTCTCGGTCACCCAGCGCGCCGCCACCCACCACGTGGATCTGTGCCGCGGGGACCAGCTCGACGGCTCCGCCGGCCCGCTCATGGAGACCGACGCCGAGGGCCTGCTCCTGGCGGGAACGCATCTGGCCGCCGAGACCTGGCAGGCGTTCCTGGCCGAAGCTGCCTGGCAACCCGAGGACGTCGACCGCGTTCTGACCCACCAGGTCGGCAGCGCCCACCGCCGCCTGCTCCTGGAGACCCTGCAGCTGCCCGATGACCGCGACCACCCCACCTTTCCCACCCTGGGCAACACCGGCTCCGCCGCCCTCCCCACCGCCCTCTCCCTAGCCCGCGACGCCAACTTCCTCACCCCCGGCCAGCGCGTCGCCCTGCTAGGCATCGGCAGCGGCATCCACTGCCGCATGGCCGCCCTCAAGTGGTAGGCCCACCCCTCCCCCCGTCTCCCACCCTAGCCTGGATGCAGCCACGCTTGCACCCAATAAT
>PVBE011057709.1_pt1 | contig 83459 bp, 76 predicted proteins | sample 1631181 | NCBI WGS metagenome assembly PVBE01 (sample SAMN08397723, study PRJNA350692) | Marine metagenome, whole genome shotgun sequencing project. | isolation source: water | place: Pacific Ocean | collected 2012-04 | reverse complement strand
CGTTCTGGAGCTTGAGCTCGGCCAGCGGCTCGCTGTAGTCATCCAGGGAGTACACCCGGACGTTGTCGCTTCCCCACCCGTTGAGCTGGAAGAGGTAGCCCTCCGACACCGCGAGGTAGGGGTCCGTGGAGACCGTCGTGATCTCATCGTTGAGGGACCAGTCATCCAGGTTGACCGTCGCCAGGGCCCCCACCGAGTAGTCCGCAGCGACCGTCGCGATGACGGCCGTCTGGTCCTGTACTTCCGTGTCCGTGTCCGTGTCCGTGTCCGTGTCGGTGTCGGCGTCGCCACCGTCACAGGCCGCGGGATTGTCGGAGCAGAGCCCGAAGGGGTCGTCCTTGTGACAGGCGGTGAGGGCCAGGAGAGCCGCGAGAGGTGTCATCAGCTTGACGGTGCGCATACGTGTCCCTGCGTCTCGGTTCGCGCGTCATCTTACATGCGAGGACGGCCCGGACGCTATCGCGCCCGGATAGGGTCCAGGCCCGGAGGCCCCATGACGCTCTTGATCCTGCTCGGCTGCAGGGACCGCGACGGCGGCGACACGGCCCTGGCGTGGGAACCGGAACTCCACTGTCCGGGCGATCCGAACGCCGACTGTGACGACAACGACGGCCAGCTGCGCGCGGGGGCGTCCAGCGTCTCACTGGTCCCACCTTGCTTCGAGTCGTGGGCGGACGTCGATGGGGACGGCGAGTGGAGCAAGACCACGGATGGCTGGCTCGACTGCGGGTGCGACCAGGTCTGTCCAGAGGACGAGGGCTGGACCGTCGCGGACGAGGGCGAGGCTGACGGCGTGTTCCAGGCGACGTGGCTCGCCGGCTTCAGCAACGGCCGCCCGGCGCAGGGCGTCGCCGATGGTGTCTGGGCGCGCACCCTGGTGCTCCGCCAGGGCGAGACCGCGATGGCCATCATCAGCGTCGACCTCGTCGGCTTCATGCACGACGACGTCCTCCGCGTCCGCCAGGAGGCCGCGGACCGTGGCCTGGACATCGACCACATCCTGGTCAGCTCGACCCACACGCACGAGGGGCCCGACACGGTCGGACTATGGGGCGAGCGCATCGGCAAGAGCGGCTACCAGCCCGAGTACGTGCAGTGGGTGCGAGAGCAGATGCTCGCAGGGATCGAGGAGGCCCTCGAGGACGAGCGGGAGGTGGCGACGTCCACCCTCGGCGGCGTCGACGTGCGCGAGTACCACCCGGAGAGGGGCAGCGCGAACGTCATCCGCGACACCCGCGACCCCGTGGTGCTGCCCTACGAGCTGGGCGTGCTGCACCTGGCGGACAGCAGCGGAGAGACCATCGCGACCGTCGTGCACTGGGGCTGCCACCCGGAGACCCTGGCCTCCGACAACCTCCTCATCAGCTCGGACTTCGTCCACTACCTGCGGACGACGGTCGAGAGCGGATCGGCCTGGGATGCCTACTCCCGGGAGGGTGTCGGCGGCACCGCGATCTACCTGCAGGGCATGGTCGGAGGCATGATGACCACCCTGCGGCTGACGACGGAGACACCGGACGGCGACGATCTCTCTGGCGCGACCTGGGAGCACACAGAGGCCGTGGGCGTGCTGCTCGGGGAGATGGCGCTGGACGCGATCGAGCAGGGCGAGGCCATCTCCCCTTCCCTGTCCTTCGAGCACAGCGAGTTCAAGCTGCCAGTGATGAACATCGGCTTCCAGGCGATGTTCACCATCGGCGTGATCACGCGCGAGCTCTACGACTACGACCCCGAAGCCACCATCGACGACGACAACCGGCCCAGGGTCCTCACCGACATGGACCACATCTCCCTGGGAGACCTCGAGCTGCTGAGCATGCCGGGGGAGCTCTTCCCAGAGGCCGCGCTCGGCGGCTACGACGGCTCGCTCACCGGCTCCGACCTCTACGACATCGTCACCGAGGGCAACGAGAACCCCCCGGATCTGGACCTCGCCCCGGAGGGTCCGTACATCGCCGACGGAATGTCCGCGCCGAACAAGTGGATCGTGGGGCTCGGCAACGACGAGCTCGGCTACATCATCCCGTCCTTCAACTTCGAGCTCCACGAGCGCAGCCCTTACCTCGACGAGGCAGAGGGCGATCACTACGAGGAGACGAACTCCCTCGGCCCCGACACGGAGGCGCTGGTCTCGGAGCAGGCCGACAGGCTCCTGTCCTGGAGCCCCTGAGTGCAGCCCCACGAAGTCCTCGGGGTCTCCGCGACCGCCTCCGAGGACGAGATTCGCAAGGCCTTTCGCGAGGCGGCGATGCGGTGGCATCCGGACCGAAACCCCGGGCCGGAGGCCAGCGCTCGATTCCAGGAGGCGGTGGCCGCCTACGAGGCGCTCCGCGGACGCCGACCCGTCCCCGGTCCCAGAGGCGCCCCAGCCAACCCCGGCCGCCGCAAGCGCCGCAGGGGCGAGGACGTAGAGGTCTTCGTCGGGATCGACGAGGCGCTGGCGGCCAGCGGTGGGATGAGGACGGTGCGCTACGAGCGCCTGGGACCTTGCGGAGCCTGCGGAGGTCTGGGAGGCGGAACCGGCGCCCACTGCCCGGGCTGCCGGGGCAGCGGCCTGCAGACCCTGGTCCGTCTCGGTCTCGAGTCGACCATTCGCTGCGAGGTCTGCGGCGGCGACGGCGTCCTCCCCGCCGATCCCTGCAGCCGCTGTGACGACGCAGGCACCGTCGAGGAAGCGGTCGCGCGCCGGGTTCAGGTCCCGAGCGCCTGCGAAGACGGCGGTCGCGTCCGGCACAACGGCGAGGGCAACCGGGGCCTGGTGGGCGGCCGCGATGGGGATCTGCGCGTGGTTTTCCGGGTCGGCAGGCAGGACCTCCAACTCGACATCGCGGCCGAGGCGGGCTCGGCGATCCATGTCGATGCGGAGACGGGACGCTTCCGCGTGAAGGTGCCGACGGCGGCGACGACGGGAACGCGCCTGAGGCTGCGCGGAAAGGGCTGGGAAGGCGGCGATCTCTACCTGAAGCTGACCCTCGTCGGAGCTTGACCGATCCGCGAGAGCGCCCTAAGCAGGCCAGCTCCCTGGAGACCCCCATGACCCTCTTGCTCACCCTCCTTGCCTGCGGCGACAAGGATGGCCCGGCGGACGACAGCTCCGCCGACGTCGACGTCTTCGACACCTACGTCAACGTGACCACCACCCCGACCTCGGCGAGCGGGACCGCGCTGACGGACTGCTTCAGCCCGGGGGGCGACTGGCTGAACCAGACTCCAGACGACTCGTGCGATGTCGAGCACGCGTTCAGCGGCACGGTCGAGGACTTCGAGTCCGGTGACGGCGTCGCGGACGCCACCCTCGAGATCTATCCGGGCGACCGCTACGTCGAGGGCCAGGCCGACTTCGAGACCGTCAGCGACCCGAGCGGAAACGTGTCCGGCACCCTGACGAGCTGCACGCCCACGACCTATCGGACCTTCACCGACCCCGCGCTGGACGAGACGAAGATCACGATCCAGTCCCACGAGGTCTACGGCTACGACGCGGACGGGGAGCTCGGCGTCAACTTCAACTCCGTCTCCTCGACCACCTACAACATCATCCCCGGCCTGCTCGGCGTCACGGTCCAGCCTGGTCAGGGCATCGTCGCCGGCACGGCCTATGGCTGCGGTGGCGATGGCGACCCCGTCGAGGGTGCCCAGGTCATCGTGCGCGACGCCGAGACCGGCGACTACCTCGAGGGCTACGTCGTCAAGTACTTCGTCGACGAGTTCCCGAACCGGGACCAGCCCTACACGAGCGAGGACGGCCTGTGGGTCGCCGTGAACGTGCCGCCGGGCCGCGTCACCATCGAGATGTGGACCTGGGACGGCTCGAGCCACATCCAGCAGGGCGACACCAGCATGGACATCGTCCCCGACAGCATCAATATCGCCAACATCTTCACCGGCTCCGGTGGGGACGACGGCGGTGTCGTCTACCCGGACAGCTGTCTGACCGCCTGCGAGTAGGCATCCCACGAACGCTGGAGCCCCCTGATGCTGACGCTGCTTCTCTGTCTGCCCGCCAACGCCGCTGAGGACGACTTCGAGTTCTCCCTGGACGGCTACTACCGGGTCCGCGCCCACCACTTCAACGGGGTCTACACGCCCGACGATCCGGACGACGACGTCCCGGCGCTCTGGGCGAGGGAGCCTGGCACCGGCCGCTACATCCAACATCGCCTGAGGCTGGCCCCCAGCGTGAACTTCGGGGACGGCCGAGCGGAGTTCCACATGATGGCGGATGCCTTCGACGACGCCGTCTGGGGTGACAACGAGCAGCTCGCCAGCACCCCGCTGTTCGCCGGTAGCCCCTCGAGCACCGGCCTCGACGGCCAGCCGGTCCCGAACTTCGAGGTGAAGCGCGCCTGGGCCAAGTTCCAGACTCCCGTCGGCCCGATCACGGTCGGTCGCCAGCCCTCGAACTGGGGCATGGGACTGCTCGCCAACGACGGCGACGGCTTCGACGACACCTTCGGCGAGAACCACTACGGAAACACCTTCGACCGCTTCGTCTTCGCGACCAAGCCCCTCGCGATCAGCAACGCCATCGCAGGCAAGGGCAACGCTGAGTTGCCCCTGTTCCTGGCAGTGGGCTTCGACCGCCTCGTCGAGGACCCGCTGACCCAGTACTACGGCTACAAGTGCGACCCGGAGAGCCCGGACGACGACGTGCACTGCGCTGAGTCGGACGACAACGGCTACACGGAGGAGCGCCAGACGGACCACCGGCCCAACAACTGGTGGACCGAGCACGACGATGACGTCTGGGAGATGCTCTACGTCCTCATCTACAAGGGCGAGGACGTCGAGATAGGTGGCACGCCGAGCGATCTCACGGCGGGGGCATACGTGGTCAACCGGCGTCAGGGCGAGACCGCCTCGAATGTCTGGATCGCCGACGCATATGCGCGGCTCGTGCGCCGCAACCTCTACATCGAGGCCGAGGGCCTCACGATCCAGGGACACTCCAACGCGATCGTCATCCCCGGCGCGAGCATCGACGCCGAGCTGTCCCACCCGCTGTACAAGGAGCCTGACATCTGGGGCGCGGTGGGCCGGGCTGGCTACACCAGCGCGCCGCAAGACGCCTGGATGGAGGTCGGCTTCGCCAGCGGCGACGACAACATCGGGGACGAGGACTTCACCGGCCGGCCGATCAACCCGGACTTCAACGCCGGGCTGCTGCTCTACGAGGAGGTGCTCGCCCGAGTCTCGCAGGAGGTCTGGCAGGACACCGACGGCCTCTGGACCCGCGGCGGCGTCTACAACTCCTACTACCTCTACCCGCAGGTGCGCCGCACGCTGCTGCCCGGCTGGGACCTCCACGGAGCCTTCCTGGTCGCCTTCCCCCACAGGCCGGACGGCTCCATCATCGTCGACGACGAAGGCGGCGCGACGAGTCCGATCCTGGGCTGGGAAGCGGACGGGGCGCTCAAGATCGACTTCCAGTCCCACATGCGGTTCTCGCTCGAGGGTGCCTACGGCAAGATGAGCGACCGCATCCCCTGGGAGGCTCGGGGCTTGACGATCGACGGCCGGGTGTGGACCGTTCAGTCGCGGATCGCGTACGAGTTCTGATGGAAATCCTGGTCGAGATCGTCGTCGGCACCCTTCACGCGCTGAGCCTGGTGGTCATCGCGGACGCGTTGCTGTCCTGGGTCCAGGGGCCCGACCAGATGCCCCGCAAGATGACCCGGGCACTGACCGAGCCGATGTACGCTCCCATCCACCGGGTCATCAGTCCACAGATGACCGGCGGCTTCGACCTCTCACCACTCTTCATGATCATCTTCCTGAACTTCCTCGCGAGCGTGCTGTCCCAGGCGATGGCATGACGTTGCTGCTGCTCGGACTCGCCTTCGCTGGAATCAGCGAGGATCTCGCGACCGCGTCGAACAGGGAGCTCGACGAAGCCGAGCGCATGCGCGCCTTCAACTCGCTGGTCCTCGACTGGAAGACCTACCGGCACGAGCTCGAGGCCATCGCCCTGGACGAGGACCACGACGCGCGGGAGCGCTGGGTGGTCGTTCGCGCCATGGGCCAGGCCCACGACCCCTCCACCGCCGAGGTGCTCCTGAAGCTCCTCGACGACCCCATGCCCGCGATGCGCGCCGGCGCCGCGAGCGCCCTCGGCGACCTCGGCGACAAGGCCCACGCAGAGGCCATCGCCCCGCTGCTACGCGACGACGCCATGTTCGTGCGCGCCTCCGCCGCGGACGCCCTCGGTCAGATCCGGGACGCGCGCTCCGCCGCCTGGCTGGAGTCTGCTCTCACGGACACGTCGAACTACTACAGGGGGAGCTCCCTCTGGGTCCGGGTCCACTACGTCGCAGCGCTGGGCGCCATCGGCAACGACTCGAGCGTGCCCGCCCTCATCGCCTGCTTCGACGACACCGATCCACTGGTCGTCGAGGCAGCGCTCATGTCGCTGAAGAGCATCGTGGGCTTCGACTTCGCGGAGGGCCGCTCCCAGGAGGAGCACATCGAGGCCTGGCGACGCTGGAACGCCAACCAGTAGTTCAGCGCTTGACGTCGAGCTTCATCACCGTCTTGCCGACACCGAGCGTGTCGCCGCTGCGGACGCGGACGACGCCCACCTTCCGGCCGTTGTGGAAAGTGCCGTTGGTGGAGCCGAGGTCGCGCAGGAAGATCATCTCCCGACCAAAGACCTCGATGACCGAGTGCCGGCGGGAGACCTCCGGATCCGACAGCGGGATCTCGCCCATCTTGCGGCCGACCGTCACGTTTCCTCTCGTGAAGCGGAAGACCTTGCCAGCGTCCTGACCGGCCACGACCTCGACCACCGCGATGATGCCAGGGGGAAGCCGGAGGTCCTGGCCGATGACATCGGCGGGAGTCCCGGTCTTGTCGGTGGGCCCCTTGATCTCGACGAGCTCCTCGTCCAGAAGCCAGGCGATCTCCAGCTGGTTGGCGATGCTGGTGCCGGACTGCGCCTCGGCGGACTCCTCGCTGGCGAGGAAGAGCACCAGGCGCGTGTTGCCCACCGTGATCTCCGACCCGGGCCGGAGACTGACCTCGCGGATGAGCCGCCCGTCGACCAGCGTGCCGTTCGTCGAGCCGAGATCGCGAGCGACGTAGGCCTCGCCCTTCCACATGACCTGGAGATGGCGTCCAGAGATCATGGCGTCGTCGAGGACGAGGTCGCCCTTGTTCCGGCCGATGACCAGCGGGCCGTCGTCCGGTAGCGGGACGTTCAGCCCGGCCTTCGCGCCGGACACGATCTTCAGGAAGGCGCGGGCCATCAGGCGCGGTTTCTGCTCTGGGTCTTCTGGGAGCCGCGATGGTAGAGGTGGTACCGGCCAGGCAGCTCGCGCCCGAGCACGGCCTCGATGAAGTGCCCGGCCTCGGCCACCGCCTCGATGTCCAGACCCGTCTCGTAGCCCATCGCGTGGAGCATGTGGACGAGGTCCTCTGTGGCCGCGTTCCCGGACGCGCCGGGTGCGTAGGGGCATCCACCGAGCCCCGCGACGCTGGCGTCGAAGGTGCGGATGCCGGCCTCGAGACCCGCGAGGCAGTTCGCCAGCGCGCTGCCGCGGGTGTCGTGCATGTGCAGCGCGACCATGTCGGTGGAGACGCCTCGCTCGGCCAGGACGGAGAGGACCTCGCGGACCAGTCGAGGATCGCCCATGCCGGTGGTGTCACCCAGGCTGATCTGGTTGGCGCCCGCCGCGAGCAGCGACAGCGCGATGTCGGCCGTGCGGGAGGGCTCGACGCGTCCCTCGTAGGGACAGCCGAAGACGGTCGAGATGTAGGACCGGACCAGGAGTCCGTCGGCGCGGGCGTTTGCGATGACCTCGCCCAGGGCCTGCAGCGACTCCTTCGTCGTGCGATTCAGGTTCTTCAGGTTGTGGGTCTCGGAGGCGGAGACGAAAGTGGCCACGGCCTCGACGCCGCAAGCGACCGCCCGGTCCAGCCCGCGCTGGTTGGGGACCAGGCCCCACCATGTCAGACCCTCGACTGCCGGGAGACGGGCGAACAGATCGCCTGCGTCCGCGAGCTGCGGAATCCAGCGCGGGCGGACGAAGGAGCTGGCCTCGATGTCCGTGTAGCCCCCAGCCACGAGGGCCTCGCAGAAGGCGAGCTTGTCCTCGGTACAGAGGACCGCGCTCTCGTTCTGCAATCCGTCGCGGGGGGCGACTTCGTAGAGGTTGACGCGTTCGGTCAATGAAACTCCGACTGCGGGCATTCTAACAGGCGACTCAGCGGCCCATGAGGCGGACGAGGATGGCCTTCTGGGCATGCAGGCGGTTCTCCGCCTGGTCGAAGACCACCGACGCGGGACCGTCGATGACGTCCGCGCTGACCTCCTCTCCGCGATGGGCGGGCAGGCAGTGGAGGAAGATGGCGTCAGGCCGCGCGCATGCCATGAGCTCGGGGTTCACCCCGAAGCCCTCGAAGCGCGCCAGGCGCTCTGTTCGCTCCGCCTCCTGACCCATCGACGCCCACACGTCGGCGTAGACCACGTCAGCGTCCGCGACACCTTCGCGGGGGTCCCCTGTGATCTGGACGGCGCCGCCGGTGGTCGCGGCGATCTCCCTGGTGCGGGTGACGACCTCTGCGTCCGGGGCGAAGCCGCGGGGGTGGGAGACGCTGACGGTCATGCCGAACCGGGCCCCGCCATGGAGCAGGGAGTGCGCCATGTTGTTCCCGTCTCCGACGTAGGCCAGCTTGAGGCCACAGAGCCCCCCCTTCTTCTCTTCGATCGTCATCAAATCGGCGAGAACCTGGCAGGGGTGGAGCAGATCGGAGAGGCCGTTGACGACCGGCACGTCGCCGCCTTCGGCCAGGCCGACGACATCGGCGTGCGCGAAGACCCGCGCCATGATGCAGTCGACGTATCGGGACAGCACCGCCGCGGTGTCCGAGATCGTCTCGCCGCGGTGGAGCTGGATGTCCTTCGGGCCGAGGTACATCCCGTGACCGCCCAGCTGGAAGATGCCTGTCTGGAAGCTGACCCGCGTCCTCAGGGAGGGCTTCTGGAAGATCATGGCCAGGGTGCGACCCCTGCACGCGTCCTGGAAGGCGGCGGGGTGCAGCTTGATGTGGCGGGCGAGGTCGAGGAGAGCCCGAAGCTCCTCGGTCGCGTGATCCGCCAGGCAGAGAAAGTGTTTCATTCGTCTGGCTAACCGAACGTCGGGCAAAACGGAGCCCACGGCTGGCCGAGGTAGAAACTGCCCTACCTTCGGTGGTTTCCGTAGGATCGCCCCGCGGCCGGGAAACAACGGCGCGGAAATTGCGTTAGTACATGCGGCCAAAAAGGTTGCGGACCCTCCCTCACCTTGCGAATATCCGTAGTCTTCGTCCCCGCGCATCGGATCAGCACATGTCTTGCCTCACGCTCACATTCGGCTCGGCCCTCCTGGCGCTGTCCGGCTGCAACAAGTCCGGGGAGCCAATGCCCGACTCAATCGAGGACTCCGGCGGGATCATCGACGACGACGCCGACGGTGACGGCTGGAAGGATAACGAAGACTGCGCCCCAGAGGACTCGACCATCAACCCCGACGCGACGGAAGTCTGCGACGGCGTCGACAACGACTGCGACAGCGAGGTCGACGAGGGCGTGATGGATACCTTCTACCGAGACGCCGACGGCGACGGATTCGGTGACCCCCTCGAGTCCATCGAGGCGTGCGAGCGCCCCGATGGCTACGTGCCGAGCGACGCGGGCGAAGACTGCGACGACGCCGACGCGACGATCTACCCGGGCGCGACCGAGCTCTGCGACGGCCTCGACAACGACTGCGACGGCACCATCGACAACGACCTCGAGACCAGCACCTACTACGCCGACGACGACGGTGACGGCTTCGGCGACCACGACGACTCCGACCTCTTCTGCGAGGACACGCCGGGCTACGTCGACAACGACCTCGACTGCGACGACAGCGACGCGCGCGAGCCGGTCATCGTCTCAGAGGGCGGCGCCATCTGGACCGACACGGGCTGGGAGACCGGCTGGGAGACCGGTATCGACACCGCCTGGGACACGGGGATCATCGGAAGCGGCACCGCGGACGATCCCTTTGTGTCCATCCAGGACGGCATCGACATCGCCAACGTCTGCGTCCACGTCTACCCCGGCACCTACTGGGAGAACATCAGCTTCGACGGCAGCGACATCGAGGTGATCGGCGTCGACGGCTACGAGAACACGACGATCAACGGAACCGGCACGGCCCCGGTCGTCACCTTCGCCAACGGCGAGTCCTCCGCCGCTTTGCTCACCGGCTTCACCATCACCGGCGGCGGCGGCGTCATGGACACCGACACGGTCACCTACGACTGTGGCGGCAGCGTCACCGAGACCTGCACGACGATGACCATCACCTACACCGGCGGCGGGATCTACGTCGAAAAGGCCGATCCCACCCTGGACAACCTCTTCGTCACGGGGAACGTGCTCCCCGAGTACAGCTACACCGAGCTCTCCGACACGAAGAACGTCTACGTCTACAGCTACGGCGGCGGCGCCTACTTCCGCGGGGCCAACTGCGAGCTGAACACAATCACCTGGGACACCAACTACGCGGACGCGGGCGGCGGGATCTTCGCTGACACGGGGGCCATCCTCAGCCAGTACTGGGGCATCTTCGATGCCAACGGTGCTGCCGCTGGCGGAGGCCTCGGATCGGTCGGCGACTTCAGCGCGACCAACTCGATCTTCATCAACAACACGAGCGAAGACAACGGCGGGATCTACGGAGGGGCCGGGCTGGACATCTCCGGCGGCACGCTCTACCTGACGAACACGACGCTGGTGGGGAACGACGGCTACTCCAGCACCTACCTGAGCGGCAGCTCCTCGGCGAACATCATCAACTCGATCGCGGTCGAGAACGACGACGGCCCGATCTGGAACTCCGACGGCACCGAGACCTCCTCGTTCATGTACGGCGACACCCGCAGCGGCACGCCGAACGACTGGGGTGGCATGAGCAACCCGACCGGTGCCGACGGGAACATCTCCGCGGATCCGCTCTTCGTGAACTTCACCGACGACGACGACTCCAGCGACGACGATCTGCACCTCGATGGCGGATCTCCCGCCGTCGACGCCGGCAGCCCCGCGAGCGCCTTCAACGACGCTGACGGCAGCCAGAACGACATGGGCGCCTACGGTGGTCCGGACGGCACCTGGTAGCGCTCTTCGCACTGCTGACGAGCAGCCCTGCGCTCGCAGGCGAGGTCGAGTTCGTCGTGATCCTGGACGACCGGGCAGGCCGTCGCCACGACCAGCCCTACGTCACCGTGTTCCTGTCGGACAGCCACGTGGACCTGCAGATGCTGGACGACGGGGTCTCGCCTGACGCCTTCGCCGGGGACCACCTCTACGTGGCCCACCTCGAGTTCGAGGAGGCTCAGGCTGTCGAAGTGCTGATGCTCGAGGGGGCCCCGAGCCCGCTCGGGGACGTCTTCTCCCAGTCATCCAGGCAGCTCGTCGAGGGGCGCAACCGCTGGAAGGTCGACAGCGAGGAGCAGCTGGGCCCCGCCGACGAGTTGCTGGACGAGGCTGCTCCGCTGGAGTTCGAGATCTCCCTGGAGGAAGCCGCCCGACGGCGCGGCGTGCAGGTGGAGCTCACGTCGCCGACGCCACGCCCCTGGAAGCCCTCGGAGCTGGTACTGGGTGCGCTCGGACTCGTCGGCGTCGGCGGACTCTGCGCAGGCACCCGCTACGGGCTCCGGCTGGTGCTCCCCAGGGCGTAGACGACGGCGTCGTCCAGGCGTAGGACGACCGGCAGCGAGGAGTCGAGCCAGGCGATGAGCGCAGCTCGGTGGCTCTGGGCCACCTCCGGGATGTGGACGACGAGGTAGGCGAAGCCCATCGCCTCGAGGTCCTGGACACCACGCTCGAGCGGGACGGTGTCGAGCTCGAGGCGGGCCGTCGACTTGTAGTCCGCCCCGTAGGTACGACGTTCGAGCTCGAGGAAGAAAGGGTTGGTCTCGATCGGCGCGGACATGTAGCTGGTCGGAGCAAAGTCGTAGGGGATGGGGCGCCCGTGGGCGGACTGGTAGTAGAAGTACCGGGCCAGCTCCACCATCTCGCCCTCGAAGCGCTGGGGCCAGTCGAGCACTGCTCCCTCGAGGGGCAGCTCCGCCAGCCGCTTGCTGACCTCGGGCACGCGCGCGGCAGCGCTGGGTATGGGAGTCGGCACGGGGGACACGAAGTGCAGCTCGGCGAGCACAGCCAGCGCAGCGACGGCGGCGACCAGGGGTGCGGGCAGGAAGCGACCCAGCCGGTCTACGCCAGCCCCAGCCAGCACCGCCAGGCCCACGAAGGCTACGACCGCGAAGCGCACGTAGGAGGTGATCATCCGGCTCGGAGGGACCAGATCTCGCAGCAACTGCCACCACCAGATGGGATCCTCCGCCCAGCTGTCAGCGGCGATGAAGACGAAAGGCCCAAAGCTCAGCACGAGCGCGATCCCACCGATCGCTGCCCACCGCAGCCGCCCCCAGCGCATACCGAACCACCCAAGGCCCAGCGCGACCCAGCCGAGGTAGGTGCTCTGGAAGAGCCGGTCCATGTCCTTCGTCACGGCGAGCTGCTCCGCCCCTGGCAGGAGCGAGCCCTGGAGCGTGGCGAAGTCGTGGGTGAGGTCCGTCATCACCTCCGGTCGGGTCAGTGCCTGCTTGCGAAGCGCGTAGTCCTGCAAGAGCGCCCCGCCCCCCTCGTAGGTGCCGAGGAGCACGAGGACCGGTGGAGTGAAGGCGAGCACGGCGATGCCCAGGGAGGCTGCGGACCAGATCAGCCGCGGTCGCAGGTCCGAGCGATGCTCCCAGAGGTAGACGAAGGCGAGCAGCGGGGAGAGCAACCCAGCGATCAGCGCCCAGTAGAAGCTGGCCAGGGCCGTGACTGCGAACAAGAGCCCGGTGACGACCGCCGGGATGACCCCCGGCTTGCGAACCAGCCACACCATCGAGGCGAGAAAACACACCAACCAGCCCTGCGTGCTCGTCTCGACGACCGCCGAGCCGATGCCGTAGGTCAACAGGAAGCTGTTGAAACCGAAGACGACGCCGGTCACGGTCGCGCCAGACCGGCTGAGACCGGCGGCGCGCCCGAGGAGGAAGGCGCCCATGCAGGCGAGCAGCCAGTGGAAGATCACCACGCCGTTGTAGGCGCCAACGAGTCCGACCAGCGGCTGCAGGGGGAGCGACAGGGCGTCGTTGACCGGCGCGATGCTGGAGAAGGCGCCGCCTCGCGGGAAGCCAATCTCCGGTGCGTCCAGTGGCCACGCCCCGTCCCGCCGCAGCCGGTCGAAGGTCCACCAGTGCGCCCAGAGGGTGCGCCAGGCGCCGCTCTGGTCGTGACCGATGATCCGCGCCGTCGGCTCGCGAAGAACCGGCCATGTCAAGGCGACGATGGCCGTGAGGTAGAAGACCGGGGCGACGAGCCGCCGAAGCATGCTCCTCAAAGTGGAAGCCCCAGCCACCGACTGACCACGCCCCCCTCGACGAGGGCGTCGAACTCCTTGGGCCGCGCGAAACGGAACACCTCCGCTGCTGCGCGCAAGGCCTCCGTCCGGGCCTCGACCACGCGGGATGCGAGCATCTCGGCGGCCTCGGCGACTCCCCTGCGACGCCGCACGGCTCGACGAAGCTCCTCCAGCGCGCGAGCCACCACCGGCGACCGACCCGCCGCGACGAACTGCCCGTTGGCCAGGAGACGCTCAGCGGCCGTCGGCACCTTGGGGCCCGCGCCGTCAGCGTCGAGGCTGGGCCACTCCTGGATGACCTCCCACAGGGTCAGGCTCAGGCCCGAGAGAGCCTCTACCGTCTCGTCCTCGTCGGCTGGACGGGACTGCAGAGTGTCGAGGATGCGGGCCTGGAGCCAGAGTCCTTCAGCCACCGCTTGTCGATCGAGCTGGGCCTCGAGCTTGGCGGCGTCGGCGTTGATTATCTTCGCGTGCGTCAGGAGCCCGACGGCCAACAGCTCGCCCGGCGCCTCGTAGAGGATCGGTTCCGTCCTGGCCTCCTCGACGACGTCGGAGGCGCAGGCCAACAGCAGCAACATCACGATCGCCCCTCGCATGGGTCCCCCGACTCCGCCAAGGGGTACAGAAGCATGTCCTCGGCATCGTAGACCGGCCGACCGAGCAGCGCGTCGAGGGCAGCGCGAACGCGGCGCCGCTCCCGCTGCAGCGCAGCCTCCGGGGCGGCCTCGGTCAGGGAGAGAGTCTCGGGGACATACACGAGCACGTACTCGAAACCGAGCTCGACCAGCTCGGCGCGGTCTGCCCCCACGTCGAGAGCGCGCCCGTCGAGGGCCTCCAGGGCGCCGAGCAGCTTCGACTGCTCCCGGAAAGCGCGGTGCTCGGCGGGGGCCAGGACCGGGTTGTTGTCGATCATGCCCACGAGCAGCGGCCGCCCATGCACCGCCTGGTAGTGGAGCCGCCTGGGCTCGCCATCGAGGGGGACCTCGAGCAGGGCGCCGTCGCCTCCTGCGAGGCATCGGTGAAGTCCGGGCACATCCGCGGGGGCCGTGGGGAGGGGCAACCAGCCGGCGGCCCGGGCCTCGAAGCCGAGGCCCGCCACCACGAGGAGCCCCAGCGCCCCTCGCCAACGCCCCGCCCTGCGCCACAGCGCCGCCGCCCCGACGGCAGCGAGCAGATGAACGAGGAACAGCGCACGAGCGGGCCACCACAGCCGCTCCAGGGGGGGCAGCACCCGAGCCAGACCGACGTAGATCGGGTCGACCACATCGAAGAGCGGCAGCTGGGGGCCCGTGGCCAGGATCCAGGCCGCGCCGAGCATCGGCAGGAACATGGCTCGGCGGCGACTGAGCACGAGCCCCGCGAGCAACACCACCTCCGTCCAGAACAGACCGACTCGCTCAGGAACGACGCTGAGCCCCGCGTCCGTCTCCCAGTGGAGCACCACCCCGGTCCCGCGAGGGTGGAGCGCCTCCAATCCAATCTCCAGCCCCTCGACGGTCACAGGCGACCAGCCCGCGAGCGTCCAGTCGTCCACGGGCAGGAGGCCCGGGACCTCTCCTGAGGTGAGCCGCCCCAGCATCGGCCACGCCAGCGGGAGCACGAGGACCAGCGAGGCGCCGAGGCCGAGGGCGACGGCACCGCACAGCGCGCCCAGCTCATCCCGCCGCCGAGCGCGGAGCAGCGCGGCCGGGAGCGCAGCCGCGAGGACGAGGACGACGAAGATCGCCGCATACCAGTAGGTCAGACCGGCGAGCACCAGCCAGACGCCGCCTTCGAGGCCACGCCTCCAGCTCGCTCGTTCATCCAGGCTGAGAAAGGCAGAGACCGCCATCACAGCGAAGGCGATCAAGGCCTGGGTAGGGCGACCGCCCGCCAGCTCGCCGAGGGTGAAGGGGTTGAAAGCGCCAATGAGCGCCGCCACGCCGGAGGCGCCAGCGCTCGCCCCCAGACGCCGCGCCAGGAGCGCAGTCGCCAGCCCGTTGACCAGCAGCACACCCAACGCGAACAGGTCGTAGCCAAGGACGGGTCCGACCGCGAAACGCACCGGGAGGGCCAGCGCCGCGTCGAGGACGTTTCCGCCCGTGTGGAGGTAGACCTCCTTGCCCCAGGGGTAGAAGAGCAGGTTCGTGTGAGCGAAGGGCTCTCCATCCAGGACCCGCGCCCCGACCCTCCAGTAGAACCACTGGGTGCCCCAGAGATCCGTCCCGGCCTCTCCGACGAAACGCCCGCCCGGGTCGGGCAGCACGCCTGCGAAGGCCAGGATCACCAGCGTCAGCGCCCCGACAGGCGCGATGAGGCCGCTCAGTCCTTCGCCGCGACCCAGGCCGACCTCCAGCTCCGGCAGCCGAGCTCATGCGAGCCCTCGAAGCGCCAGAGCGCAGTGGCGTCGAGGCTGCCGGCATAGACCAGCCAGCGACCGTCCGAGACCCTCACCGGATCAGGGTCGACGAACACGCGACCGGACGAGGCCGCATCGGGTTGAACGTAGTCTGGCGTCCCACGATCGGCGTCCACCCGCACGACGAAGTCGCGGCCGAATACCGTGCGATAGGGTCCACTCGGGGTCTTCAACACCACGTTGTCCGGGAACGAGCTGGCGCGCCACAGCCCCCAGCCTCCCTGCGTGGCCTCCGACTCGCGGGCGCTGTCGGGCACGTTCGCAAAGTACAGCTGCACGCCTTCACGGCAGGAGGCCGGCTGTGGATCCGCGACCCTCCAGTCTGGGTAGAGCGCCTCCATCGGCTGGACCTCGCGCTCCTCCGCGCCCCCGGGCACCGTCGCCCATATTCGGACCAGCCCCAGCTCCTTCCCGGGCAGCCCAGTTCGGCGACCCCAGGCAGACTCCGGCTTGGGCTCCTTGTCGAAGAGGGCGGAAAGATCCTCGAGCTGGATGTGGCGGACGGAGGCGCCCGGGCGAGCCGCCGCCGCCGGCCGCTCGTCCACGAAGGTCTCCTCGGGGAAGACGGTGGCGTAGTAGACGTAGATGTCCTCGTCCAGGGCGACCCCGCCTGGAACACCGAGCCAGGCGCGGGCGTCGAGGTCAGGTCTGGCCTTCAGGTCATCGACCACGAGGACCGGGCCGTGCACGTCCTCGCGGAAGCTGCTGTCCGAAGAGACCCAGCCCACGATGTCGCCCAGAGAGTCGTGAGGGCGAAGCTCCGCGAGTCCGCGGTCGTCGATGGAGCGCTTTCGGACCATCAACAAGAGGTACTTGTCGTGCATGAGCGACACGATCGACGGCCCGCTATAGCTGACATCCATCTTCCGCTCGACGGTCTCGACGCCCTCCTTCGCCAGGATGGTGAGCGGCCAGGTGACGCCCCTTCGGATCAGTGGAATGCAGGATCCCTCGGTCAACGGCTCGTCGGTGGCAAGGAAGCGGAAGTCGTAGGCGTCCTCGCCGCGCGCGCCGGAGACGAAGAACTCCAGGCGGGCACCGGTCTCCTTGCTGCTCGGCGGACAGGTCCTGGGCGCCAGGGGACCAGGGACGTCGCGGCCAGATGCCCGGGTGAGCGATGAGGAGCCGATGCCGAACATCTGCAGGCGCTCGACATCGCCTGTGAGCCGAAGGGTGGCGGTGGACGTTCCCTGGACTGCCCTCGCCTCGCCGTCGACCTCGACTACGACGGCGGGCTCCGGTCCCCGCCACTCCATCGGATCTGCCTTGGGCTCGTTCGGGGGCGCGGGGAGACAGCAGAGCAGGAGGAGCAGCACGCCCTGCCCCTATCCAGGGACGGACGTGCATCGCCAGCCGGTTAGGGGCAGCGCCGATGATTCGCCTCGAGCCCATCGGCGTCTTCATGACGATCCTCGCGCTAGCGGTGGTGGCGACCTGGCCGCTGGCGACCGACATCTCGAGCCAGCTGTTGATGTCGCCCACCCGCTTCGATGGCTACGGCACGGTCTGGCTCGGCGAACACTTCTGCCGCGCCTTCCTGGGTGACGAGGCCTGGCTCGACTCGGACTTGGTGGCGAGCCCCTTCGGCCTCGACCTGAGACTCGCCGACTCGTTCCTGTATGGGCTGCTCTTCCCGGTCCTGCGGCTGGGCCTGAGCGCTTCGGCCGCCTTCAACGCCTTCGGTCTGCTCTCCATCACGGGAACCGGGCTGGCCGGTTGGTGGCTGGCCCGAAGGGCGCTGGGGACCGGTCCCCTGGCGGCGATGGCTTGCGCGCTGACGTGCGCCTTCAACTCCGCGATGCTCAACGCGCGCATCGAGGGCGAGATCTACCTGCTGGCGGCCTTCCTCCTGCCCCTGTTCGCGGGTCTGCTGCTCCAGGCGGTCGAACGAACCAGCCTGCGTCGTGGCGCCCTCGCCGGCGTAGCTCTCGGACTCCTGGCCTGGTCCTCTGGCTACTTTGCCATCGACGGCGCTGTGATCGGTACTTGCATCGGCATCTCGGCGCTGCTCATCCACGGACGAGGAGCGCTGAAGCCCGGGGTGGTCGCGATCCTCGTCGCTGTCCTCGTCGCGGCACCGGTCGCATGGATGGTCGGTTCGGGGCTCGAGGCTGCGCTGGAGAGCCGCTTTCCCAGCGGCCACGACGTGCTCGCCAACGTCGCCATGGACAGCGCCAGCGTGAGCGGGCTGTTCGCTCCCTACCCGGCGACGGCCCACTTGCGGCAGGGCCGAGTCACCTACATCGGGCTGGCTCCGCTGCTCTTTGGTTGCGCCGCGCTGGTCTGCGTGCCGAGGCGCCGGGTTCTGCCGTGGCTGTCGATCGCCCTCACGGCGACCGTCCTGGCGCTCGGGCCGATGCTGCGCTTCGACGACCAGAGCTCGGGGAGCATCACGATGCCCTACGCGTGGCTGGCCTGGGTCTCCCGCGCCTGGCTCGCCTACCGCATGCCGATCCGCTTCCTGCTCGTCAGCTCGCTGGGGCTGGGGGCGCTGACGGCGCTGTTGTTGGAGCAGCTTCGCCGCGAGGGACTCCCGCGCACCTGGCGGTTCTTGCTGCTCGCGCTCGTCGGCGTCGACGCCCTCGTGATGACCGGGTCGACGATCGATCACACCGTGACGCCAGCAGCCGTGCCAGTCGGCTACGACCACCTCAGCAGACGGGGCGCTGTGCTGGACCTCTGGGGCCACGATCGGATGCTGCTCAAGTACGCCGGACTCTCCGCCTACTACCAGGTCGAGCACGGCCAGCCTTCCCTGGCGGACTTCACGCGCGCTGGCGACGCTCAGAGCGTCCTCTCGAAGCGGCTGGCGCTCGCACTCTTCGACGAGCAGGAGGAACGCATCACCGAGCTCCTCTCTCTCATGAAGGGCCTCGGAGTCAGCGACGTCGTGCTCCATCCCGGGAGCTTCGTCGAGGCCGACGCACTACAACTTCGGGCCGCGCTGCGAACACGGCTCGTGCTGATCTACGCTCCGGACGACGCCGACGATGTCGAGGTCTTCGTTCTACCCAAGTTCATAGAGGCGATGCCGGCCGAGGACGCCCAGGAGCAACTGCGCATGTGGATGGACGCCTCGTGAGCTTGCTGCTGATGTGCGCGCTGGCGAGCGCCCAGGACAACTGGGTCGGCGTGAGCCTCCTGCTTCCCCAGAACGCCGAGCGGATCGTCATGACCGCCCAGGTCGACCTCAGCCAGCCGAGCGTCCTGGTCGATGACGGCAGCATCCAGTGGGATCGTCCGAACGACGGGGAGTGGTTCGGACTGGTGCGTCCGACGCAGCGGATCAGCACATTGACCATCCAGGGCACGATCGACAGTGTCCCCGTGTTCCACCAGGAGAGCGTCGGCACACCCATGCTCCAGGACACCACCTACGTGGTGACCTTCCGGGTCCGCCCCGAGGACGGAGGCTGGGCGATGGAGCGCATCGTCACCCCCGCCCAGCTCGGTCCACAGAGGAGGACCGGGTCCGGACTCGCAGCGCGGGCCGCCGAGGACGTAGGGATCTCGGCGACCTCGCTCTACCTGGCCTGGGGGGCAGTGCTCCTCGTCCTGCTAGGAGCGGCGCTGGTGCGCTCCGCCCTCGCGAGGGCTCACTCGGAGCTGGGAAGCCGATAGACCTGGACGGGACCACCGGACATGATCGGCTGGTCGAAGGCGAGATCCACCAACATCGGAAGACGAGCCAGCTCGTCAGAGTCGGGGCGGTCTCCCTGCGAGATGACGTGGATGAGCTCGACGTCCATGACGACGTAGGCCAGGCCCGCCTCGCGGGCGGCCCGGAGCTCATCCACCCCTGGGGCATAGCCGAGCTCGGGGTCGACGAAGGGAGCGAGACCGGGGACCTCCGTGAGAGTGCGCCAGTAGGGAGTCTGGTCGAGGACGGCGGCGCTCTCACCAGGCCCGCCGACCAGGGTGAGGCCATGGACCATCGCCGGGTAGAGGTTGTCTCCGCTCACCCCCATCGGAAGCCGCAGCACCGCTCCAGCCTCTGGTGAGAGGCCTTCCCAGAAGTTGGACACATCCAACGATGTCGCAGGGATGCCGCCCCGGAGCGCGGTGACGGACGCCAGGCACATGGCAGCGATCGGCGCTGCCGCTCCGCCGATGCGGGGAGCCCGGCGACGCAGCTCCCCGAGCATGGGGGCAGCCGCGAGGCATGCACCGAGCACGGCGAGGATGCCGAATCGCTCAGGGGGTCCCACGACCGAGACCAAGGGGAGCCTCCAGGCGAATGCGTGCGGAAGCACCCGCCAGTCGTGGTCGAAGAGGAGGTCTGGCTCCAGCCACGGCCCGAGAGCGAGGACTCCAGCCCCGAGCGCCAGGACCATCGGAAAGACCGCCCGGCGTGGGGTCAGCGTCCATGCTGCGAGCAAGGTCAGGGCCATCAGACCGACGAGGACGAAGCTGCCCGGGTCATCCGGACGCCAGCTGTGCTGCGCCAGCGCGTCCACGACCAGTCTGGCCCTCCAGCCATCGCCGAGCTCATGAGGCAGTACACCGGAGCTGCCGTGCAGCATGTCCCCGCGCACCAGCTGCGCCATGACCGGGATCCCCGGCAACAGCCCCAGCGCGCCCCAGCGAAGCATGGTCCCGAAGATTCGCCAGAGTCGGCGACGCCCGTGGCGGTAGCGCCACCACCGGTGGACCGCGAGCAGCAGCACGACACCAGCTGTCCAAGCACCCAGGATCCACCCACAGGCGAGCGTGAGCGCGAGGGCCACCCCCGCCCGATGTCCGCGCGCGCGTCCATCCAGCGCGTCCAGCGACAGACCCACAGCCAGTGGGAGCAGCGACGCGAAGAAGAACTCGGGTTCGCCCGCGGTGACCTGGTCCAACAGCGGCGGGGCGAGCGCCCAGGCAGCTCCCACTCCGAGCGCGCCCAGGCGGTCGGCCCCGAGTCGGCGCGCGAGCCAGGCCATCGAGAGACCGTTGAGCCACAGTGACAGGATCACGAAGCCGTTCCAGTGGTCCGGCGTCCCAGCCACGCACTGCAACAACCCGGCGACCACGTAGGGAATCACGCCTCCGCCTATGACCGGAAGCCAGGCCCCGCGGGGCCAGTAGAGCCGCTCGATGAACAACAGCGGCCCATCACCAGCGAGCGCCCGAGCGACGTGGTCGCTCAAGAACAAGGCGGAGAGCAGCCCCTGGCTGGAGTCGCCCAGCACCAGCGAGTCTGTTCCCAACCACGCGCGCCAGCAGACAAGCATCACCAACAGCAACAGGGCCGCGCCACCAAGAGCGGCCGTGATGCGGCTGAGACCAGCCTGCGACGCTCGAGACCATGTGGATGAGCCGCTCTCCAACAAGCAGAGCACCGGGGAGCTCGCGCTGGAAGGCGGGGTGAGCTCCCGTTCCCAGAACCAGACCTCGTCGGCGCGCTGGAGGAGCGGCCTCGCGACCGGGTCCGGATCGACGAAGCGGTCCGGCAAGGCCGGGACACAGCAGACGAGGGTGCCGATGGCATCGTCGAGGCTCTCGATGAGCCGGAGGATCCGCGCTTCCGGACGCTCGAGCCAAGCGCTCCCGGGAGGATGCTCCAGGAAGACCGAGGAGCCCGGGCGGCTCCGCAGGACGGCAGCCACCTCGTCCTCGGAGGCTGGATCCGCACCCCACTCACGGCGAGCAACCTCAGCTGGCACGAGCCTGGGCCCACCGACGAGCACCAGGCGTAGCCGGGGGGAGGACCGTGGAGACATGCCGGCGAGCCTAACCGCGGCACGCGCTATCGTGCTGCCCGATGACGCTCCTGCTGCTGGCCTGCACGGACTACTGTCCCTCCTTGGAGACGAGAATCGAGCGCGACTGGTGCCACTTCGAGGAGGCGCTCAGCGCGGCAAAGGCCGACGACCTCGACCGAGCAACCGAGCATCTCGACGCCATCGCGGATCGGGCCATCGCGAGCGCCGCCACCAAGGGGGTCATCCAGGAGGCACCACTCCGGATGGACGCAGTCAAGGCCATGTCGCTGTGCGAGAGCCTCGACAGCTCTGGGGCCGATGCCTGCCTCCGGCTCTTCGGGAGACCTCACCTGTGGCCCTACTGAGCTTGGCCCTGGGGTGCGCGGCCCTGCCCGGAGCCGACGAGGACTGCGAGGCGGCGCCCAGCCGCTCGGCGTACGAGGCCTGCGTGCTCGAGGACACCGAGCGGGGCGATGACATCGACGCGATTCGCGCGCTCTGCCCGTCGCTGACCGACGCTTCGCTCTCGGATCGATGCTGGCTCGCTACGATGCGCCACCCTGAAGCCGGCGACGACACTGGAGACTGCTCGGCGATCGAGAGCGCGACCCTGCGAGGCTCCTGCGTCCTGGCCGTGGCCGACCGGAAGCTCGACTCGGCCCCGATGGATGACCTGGTCGCGACCTGCGCGGAGGCCGGCGTGCTGGAGGCGACCTGTATCGACCACCTGGTCCAGCAGGGCGAGGGGCGCTGGACGGAGTTGCCAGCGCTGGACACGGATCTCGCCATCCTGCTCGCGGCTCACCCCACGCTGACCTTCGACGCCAAGACCGGCTTCCGAGTCGGGTACCTGGCTTGGACCCTCGGCGCGCTCCCCTTCGAGTACGCGGCGTGCGAGGTCTTTCCCTACGGGGACGCCCGGCTCGCCTGCGAGGCCGCCGTCATCGATCCGGGACTCGCCCTGCATGCGATGGGCGGGCTCTGAATGGGGGGCGCCATCCCGCCGAGTCGAGCGACCACCTCCAAGCCGCAATATGTACTGATCCAGGCCCCACACGACCGAGAGATCCGATGCTCCTACTCATCCTCGCCTGCAACGACCCCGAGACCACCTCGACGGGCTCGACCACCGAGACGACCCGGACCGAGCGTGACGGAGACAAGACCACGTCCGAGACCACCGCGACTCCATCCACGTCCGAGGCGGGCGGCCTCGAGAAGGCGCACATAGCCATCAAGGCCATCGGTGACACAGAGGCGAGCGCGACGGTGGAGGCGATCCTGGCGGAGCGCGAAGGTCGCCGAGCCGTCGAGGGTCGAATGCTCGAACAGCAGATGGCGGATCTCCAGGCGGCGTTGGCCTTGTCCTGCCGATCGGAGCAGAGCGACGCAGCGATGGGGCGTCTGCAGGACAAGGAGAGGGAGTCTCTGGAGCGGGACCGAGCGGACATCCTGGCCGTGCTGGTGGCCGCTGGCCCGACCGGACGCGAAGTCGTCTGGGACCTCGCGAACCCGGCGACGACCCTCGTCGAGGAGCGCAGCGTCTCGGTGAAGCGCAGCTCGAACTCCATTCCACCCTGGGTCTCCTCTGATCCGGACCCGGAGCAGGAGCTGGAGCGCCGCCGCTCGGTGCTGGCGCTGCGCTTCGCGATCCAGGGCGTGAACCTGGAAGCCGACGCAGCGCTCGCACTGTTCACGTCCTCGCTGGAGCTCATCGACCCGACCGCGGAGACCACGCCGCAGGAGGTCGTCGATCTGCTCGCGGCCGCGGACGAGACCCTGCTGTCGAGCCAGTACGCCCGATACGAGGCCCTGGTGGGGACCTGCGAGAAGCTCCCTGACGACTACTGGCTGTCTCTTCTCTCGAAGGGTCAGATCGCCCGGATGGTCGACCGCCTCGGAGCGACCGCAGAGGACACGGACGCGATCGCCTCGAACACTTCGACTGACCTCGCCATGACCCGGATGAGCCGAACCTCGGGCTCGCAGACCGGCAGCAAGGGCCAGGGCGAAGGCCAGGGCGGCAAGGGCCAGGGCGGCAAGGGCCAGGGCGGCAAGGGCCAGGGCATGAGCGGCCAGGGCATGAGCGGACAAGGTGGCGCCGACGGCCAGACCGGTAGCGGAAGCCAGGCGAGCGCTGGCATGGGCCAGGGCGGTGGACAGGGCCAGACGAGCGGGAGCATGGGCCAGGACGGTGGACAGGGCCTGGCGAGCGGGGGGCAGGGTCAGGGCAGTGGACAGGGCCAGGCAGGCGGCGGCCAGGGCGGCCAGGGCGCCGGTCAAGGTCAGGGCGGCCAGGGCGCCGGTCAAGGTCAGGGCGCCGGTCAAGGCGGCGGCAAGGGGCAGGGCGGCGGCAAGGGGCAGGGCGGCGGCCAAGGCGGCGGCAAGGGGCAGGGTGGCTCGGGTAAGGGCGACCAGGGGTAGCGGCCCGGGCTGATCCGGGTTCCCAGGCGGCTCAGCGGGGACGACGCTCCTTCGACCCGCCGCTTGGCGAGTTCATTGGCGAGACGCCGAGCACGCCCAGGCAGCTCTGCCACGCCCGGGACCGGTCGCCGAGGAGCTCGCAGACCCTGGCTCCGAAGCCGATGTTCCTGCCAGCGCGCCCGACGCTGATCCCGAAGCTCCGGCTCTCTGATGCGGCGGGCACGTCGTCGACGACGGCGGTGAGCTCTGCCTCCGCCAGGTCCCAGCCGCCGTCGCGGTACCGGTCCTGCCGACGCTGGGGGATGTGGTACAGGCAGTAGTCCAGCATGTCCCCGCAGCGCTCCAGTGACGCGATGACCTCTGCGATGTCCTCCGCGTCGATGGAGATCCGCTCGGAGATGGAGAGAAAGCAGGACTCGCGAGGCCGCTGCTGGCGCACCTCCGCGCAGACCTCCGCCGAAGCGTAGGGCGCCGGGCGACGAGACGAGAACTCGTAGCACCAGTCCCGGGTCTCCGGGTAGTCCAGCCGTCTGCAGACCATCTCGGCCGTCGCCCCATCCACCCTGTGGGTGTCCAGCACCGAGGTAGCGCAGGTACCCCTCGGCGCGCCCTCCACGAGCTCGCAGGCCTTCATGTCGGCTGCGACCACCGGGCCGAGTCCGTCACTCAGCCTCGCGGTACAAGCCAGCAGCGACAGGAGCGTCAACGGGGTTGGGCCCCACCGGTCTGTGGCCACAGGTGCGGCCGCGTCCACCTCTTCAGGCACTGTGCGGCGTTGGGGGATGGAAGCTCTTCGCAGAGCACCTCGATGGACGAGCTGTCCACGCCAGAGCCTTCGCTCGTAGCCAGGCTCTGGATGGCCGCGCTCCGCATCAACGGAGACTCGATGGCGCGCACGTCGTCGATGGCCTGCGCCCCCTCACCCCTCTCAGCGTGGGCGCTGACCTGCACGAGGTAGCAGGCGTCGCGCTCGTCTCCGGCCGCCATGGCCGGGCAGTCCTCTGCCCCTCCGGAGCACGATGCGAGCAGGGCAAGTGCCATCACGGCGCCAACTGGCATACACCCTCCAGACGGCGTATCATAGCTCGCACCCCAACCCTCCGCCATCCCCGACGAGGGGCGAAAGCAGGCACGGCACCTTGGCCCCCGCGGACCTGGAACGCTGACGGCAATGCGGTCGTCACAGCTGCTCAGCGCCGTCGCGCTCGTCCTCTGTGTCGGGCTGGTGGCCTCGCCGATGGTGGCGGGTCCACTGGGTGGGCACACGGCTGACGCGCTCGGGAGCTGGTGGTTCCAGTGGTGGGTCGCGGAGGGCTTCCCGGAAGCGACGCTCCATCACCCCTGGGGCAAGGACGTGCTGGCCCACACCGGGGCGAACATCGTCGACGCGTTGCTCGCGCTTCCGCTGCGCGCGGCCTTCGGTCCCGAGGCGGCCTGGAACGGTCTCGTCGTCACCATCCTCGTCACGAACGCGCTCGCCACGTGGCGCCTCGTCAGGCCGAGGGTGAAGCGCCCGGAGGCCGCCCTGGTCGCGGCGTTGGTGGTACTCCTCCACCCCTACGTCATCTACGAGCTGGCCGCTGGCCGGCCCACCCAGGCACTCCTGGCTCCCGCCATCCTGGCCTTGGCGCTGTCCGACGAAGCCCTCGCCTCCGGCGGCCTGCGGCGCATCCTGCCCGCTGGCATCGCGCTCGCCGTGGCTGGCTACGTCTACTGGTTCGGCGGACTGTTCGCAGGTCTTGGTGTGGCGGTCCTGGCGCTGGCGAGACCTCGCAGCTGGGCTAGAGGCCTCGCCATCGCCGGCGCCGCCTCGCTGGTGGCCCTCCCACTGGCGCTGCCCCTGGCCTTGCGCCTGGCCGCCGGAGAGGTGCCGGGGGTGCTCCCCGTCTCGGCCTGGTGGAGCGGTCTGGACCTCGTCACCGCAGAGGGTGACACCGTGCCCCTGTGCACGCTCCACCTGCCGGCCACGCTCGGCAACCTGCGCGCTGAGGGCTGGCAGGCCGCGGCGCCGGGTCTTGGTCTCGTCGCGCTCGGCCTGGCCGCGCTCAGCGTGCTCTCCGGGCGTCGCTGGCTGGTCGTCGCGCTGGTCGGAACGCTGCTTGCCATCGGGCCCCATCCCCTGGGCCTGCCCAACCCGGTCTACATCGGGCTGGCCACACTGGTCCCCGGCATGGATCGCCTGTACTGGCCATGCCGTGCGCTGGCGCTGCTGGTCCCTTGTACGGCTCTCGGGGCCGCCGCCCTGGCGGAACGGTGGCGAGCTCCGGCTGCCGCGGCAGTCCTCGTAGCGCTGGTCTCGGAGCTGGGCATTCGCGCGCAGCTACCGCTTCCAACCTGGGACACCGAGGTCCCAGAGGCCGTGCGCTGCCTCGCCGGCGCAGAGGGGGCCGTCATCGACCTGCCCCTGGGACGGGACCACACGCCGCTCTTGTACCAGACCGTGCACGGGCTGCCGATCCTCGACGGCATGAACCCGCGGTCCAGGGGCCAGGTCCCAGGAGAGCTTCGAACCGCCGTACAGACCAACAGCTACCTCGCCGCCCTGAACCGCTCCACGGACGACCCACGGAATCGCATCGCCTGGACGCTGGAGGACCAGCTCGCCGTCGAGGACCTCGGCTTCCGCTGGGTGCTGGTGCGGCTGGAACCGCTCCGCGAGACGATGCCTACGACCGCAGCCACACTCCATGTGCGCTCGCTCGCCAGCCGCATGGAGGAGCTGGCGGGTCCGCCGATCTACGCTGATGACGAGGCTTGGCTCCTCGCGCCGTGGGGGCACGAGCGTTCCTGCGAGGCGACCGTCCGCTGACCCCGCCTCAGGCCGACCAGCCCGAGGAGCCCCAGCAGCCCGGCGAGACCGCCGCCACCACCACCTTCACAGCCCCCGGGACATCCCGGCTGGTCCCCTCGGCCACTTTGGTCCGAACCATCGCAGTCCTGGTCGATACCGTCTCCAGCTACCTCTGCGGCGCCCGGGTAGACGGTGGCGTCGTCGTCGTCGCAGTCGCCGTCGGGGTCCCCGAGGCCGGAGACGGCATAGCCGAACCTGTCGCTGGCCGCCCCGTCAGAGGCCGTCAGCTTGTCCTGTGCGAGGACACCGGCCGCGAGGAGCTGCAGGACCAGCTGGCCCATGGAAGCCAGGATAGCCGTGAAGCCGCGAACGTGAGGAGAGAGGTGACCCCAACGGGATTCGAACCCGTGTTGCCGGGATGAAAACCCGGTGTCCTGGACCTGACTAGACGATGGGGTCGGAGCTGCCCCCCTCAGGGGGGAAAGAGGGGGGTGAAGAAACTGGGCCGCACAGGGCTCGAACCTGTGACCCTCGGCTTAAAAGGCCGGTGCTCTACCAACTGAGCTAGCGGCCCGAAAACCGCGCCATGAACTAACAACGGCGGTCGGGAGCGTCAACGCCCTCGAGCGATGGTCTGAGAACGCCCGGGGCCGACCGATACGAGGCTGGCCCGCACTCCCACGACGGCCTCCACCCGCTCGATGTATGCGCGGCAGGTCGCCGGCAGGGCGTCCCAGCTGGTGCAGGCCGTGAGGTCCTCGTTCCAGCCGGCGAGGATCTCCCAGCCGTCACCGACCCGGACCTTCAGCTCCGGGAGCCCGGAGAGCACGTCGAGCTTGGTGATCGCCAGCTCCGTGAGACCGTTGAGCCGGGCTGCCCGCCGCGCAAGGACCGCATCGAACCAGCCGCAGCGGCGAGGTCGCCCCGTAGTGCTGCCGAACTCGTGCCCGCGCTGACGCAGGTGCTCGCCGAGGGGTCCCTCCAGCTCGGTCGGGAAGGGCCCGTGGCCGACACGGGTCGCGTAGGCCTTCACGACGCCGAGGACCCGGTCGATCGCTGTCGGACCCACCCCCGCCCCGCAGCAGGCCGCACCCGCCACGGTGTTCGATGAAGTCACGTAGGGATAGCTGCCGTGATCGATGTCCAGGAGGGTGCCCTGGGCTCCCTCGAAGAGCACCTCGGCCCCAGCCTCCAGGGCGCTGTGGACGACCTCGACGCTGTCTCCGACGAAGGGCTCGAGCCGCGCGGCGACAGGAGCGAGCTCCCGCACCAGGCTGTCGACCTCGAAGGGCTCGCCTCCATACCAGCCGACGATGGCCTTGTTCTTCTCTGGGAGCACCGCCTCCAGCCGTGACCTCAGACGCGCGGGATCGACCAGGTCCGCCACCTTCACGCCACGTCGGGCGGCCTTGTCTTCGTAGGTCGGTCCGATCCCCCTCTTCGTGGTGCCGATGGCGCCGGCTCCTAGCGAGGCCTCGCGGAGCACATCGAGCGCGACGTGGAAGGGCAGGATGACGTGGGCCTCGGAGCTGATGAGCAGCTGGCCCGGGCGAATCGGTCGCCCTCCGCGCTCCAGGGCATCCAGCTCGCCCAGCAGGACCCCCGGATCCACGACCACCCCATTGCCGATGACACAGAGCGTGTCTGCGTTGAGGATGCCGGACGGGACGAGGTGAAGCACCACCTTCTCTCCGTCCACCACGAGCGTGTGCCCGGCGTTGTTTCCACCTTGGAAGCGCACGACCATCGCCGCTCGCGCCGCGAGCAAATCGACGATCTTGCCCTTGCCTTCGTCGCCCCACTGGGCGCCGACCACGACCGTGCCAGGCATCGGTCCTCCTTGCCGCCTCTGGACCTATCTGGGAGCGTCGCTCAGCGCGTCCGCCTCAGGCCAGCTTTCGCCGTATCGTTACCGGGATCCAGTTGAGAGACGGCCGCGAACTCGCGGTGGGCGTTGAGCTTCATGCCGTGTGTTTCGTAGACCTCGGCCAGAGCCAGGCGGTAGTCGACCTTGTTGCCGTCCTTGGACACGGCGATCCGCAGGTTGTCGAGCGCCGCCCGATCCTCGGCATCCAGCTTGAGGAGGAGGACCCCCAGTTGGAAGTACGCCACGCCGTCGGGAGGGTTCAGCTCCGTGGCCTTCTGGTAGTAGCCGATGGCCTCACGATGTGAGCCGGAGTCCACTGCGTTTCGCGCCATGCGCACGTACTCGGTGGCCTTGTGGGATCGGGCCTTGGAGTTTGCGGCCTCGTACTCCTCTCGGTAGTCCGCGTTCCGCTGGTCGAACTGGGTAGCCAGGTAGAAAGAGCTCGCCGCCTTGACCCACCGCCCCTCCTGCGCATCCTCCAGGCCCGACTCGTAGTAGCGACGCGCCTTCTTGAGGCGCTTCACCAGCTGCTTCTGAAGCGCGACGACCGCAGGAGGGGCCCGATTGACGCTCCTCCGCTTCCTGGGGCGCCGCTTCTTGGGCGTCTCAGAGACTTGCTCTTCCGCGCTGACGTCATTCTCGACGTCCTCGCGGATGCCCGTGATCGTGAACTCGACGGTGTGGGTGTCCTCTTCCTCCGCGGTGCCGATCTTGGCGGCCTTGCCCGAGCCGGGCTTCTTCTTCGCGGGCGGCGGCCCTGGCGGTGCCAGCTTGGTCGGCCTGATGCCGAGCTCGCGGTTGTACCGCCCTCTCTCCTCCGGATCGTCGAGGGTCCTGTAGGCGAGGTTGATGCCCGCGAACACCTGCTCCAGCAGCTCCTCGTGTCCACCGAGGTCCTGTCGGTAGAAGCGGTCAGGGTGAAAGCGGCGAGAGATGGCGTAGTAGCTCGTGCGCAGCTCTGGCCGCTCGAACTGCCGCCCTACCCCGAACAGATCGTAGTAGGTCCCGTTCTCGAGGATCTCTTTGAGCTGAGCCAGCTCGCGAAGGTCCTCCGCACTCAGTCCGGACATGGACTCATCATACGCCAGCCCTCACTCGTCTCGCGCGTGAGGGTGGGCAGCCCGGTACACCTCGAGCAGACGCTCGGCCGAGACATGGGCGTATCTCTGCGTAGTCGAGAGGCTCGCGTGGCCCAACTGCTCTTGGATGGCACGCAGATCCGCACCGCCGGCGAGCATGTGCGTCGCGCAGCTGTGGCGTAGTGCGTGCGGGTGGAGCGCGCTGACCCCTGCCTGGAGGCCTGCCTGACGCACGATCCGGTGCATCGAGCGCGACGAGAGGCGTTTCTTGTACCGGTTCAGGAAGAGCGGACCTCCCGCGTGCCCCTCGAGCCAGGCGGCGAGGGCCTCGGCGCATGCCTCCCCAAACGGGATCCGACGGGGCTTGCCGCCCTTGCCGCAGCGAACATGTACGAGGCGCGCGTGGACATCCACATCGTCGACATCGAGCGAGGCTGCCTCGCCAACACGAAGCCCCGAACCGTACAGGATCTCCAAGAGCGCCCGGTTCCTCAGCAGGTACCAGCCGTCCTGGGTCCCGACCTCCACCACCTCACATGCCTCGTCGACGTCGACGAACCTCGGGACCTTCGCAGGCACTCTCGGCCGAGTGAGGCGCTCGGCAGGGCTGTCCGGGCAACGTCCGGTCTTCACGGCCCACCGATAGAAGCTCCGGTAGCTGGAGAGGCGTCGAGCGGTGGAAGAGGGTGCCGGCGCCCCCTGCCCGATGACGGCGAGGTGGCCGCGCAGATCGGCCGGCCGTGCAGTCCTGAGACAACGCCCGTTTTCGCCGAGCGCGGCCGACAATCGACTCAAGTCGCGGTCATAAGCCCGCCGGGTGTTGACGGTGAGACCGCGCTCCACACGAAGGAACTCGAGGAAGTCCTGGACGTCCGGATGCATGCGTACAGCAGGATAGCGCGCTTGCCGATTCGGTCCGGCCTGTCTATACCGCCCGGTACCAATCGTCCTGGGAGCGAAGTGCCGAAGCCGCTGGTCATCGTCGAGTCCCCCGCAAAGGCCCGAACCATCTCCCGGTTCCTTGGCTCGGGCTACCAGGTCGAGGCGTCCATCGGGCACGTGCGCGACCTGCCCGAGAGCGCCGCCGACATCCCCAAGAGCCACCGGGGAAAGAAGTGGGCGCGCACAGCCGTGGACGTCCAGAACGACTTCAAGCCGCTGTACGTGCTCACCACTCGCGGGCGCGAGCAGGTGAAGAAGCTCAAGGCGCTGCTCGCGAACGCCTCGGTCCTCTACCTGGCGACAGATGAAGACCGGGAGGGCGAGGCCATCGCCTGGCACCTGACCCAGGCGCTGAAGCCCAAGATCCCGATCCAGCGGCTCGTCTTCCACGAGATCACCAAGGCTGCGATCACACGATCACTTCAGAACGCGCGACCAATCGACATGAACCTCGTCGAGGCCCAGGAAGCACGGCGCATCGTCGATCGCCTCTTCGGCTACAACGTCAGCCCGGTCCTCTGGAAGAAGGTCAAGCCTCGTCTCTCGGCGGGCCGAGTGCAGTCCGTGGCCGTGCGGCTCATCGTCGAGCGCGAGCGGGAGCGAATGCGCTTCGTCTCGGCGAGCTGGTGGGATCTGTCGGCCACCTTCGGCACCGACCGCCCCTACGAGGGCAGCCTGGCCGAGGTCGACGGCACGCGGCTCGCCACCGGTCGCGACTTCGAGGCCACGACGGGCAAGCTCAGGACCGCCAAGGCGACCGTGCTCGACGAGAAAGGCGCGAGAGCACTGGCGAGCGCACTCGGGGCCGGTACGGCACAGGTCGATCGCGTCCAGAGGCGGCCCTTCCGTGAGAAGCCCGCGGCTCCCTTCACGACATCGAAGCTCCAGCAGGAGGCGAACCGGAAGTTCCGGTGGCCGGCGAAGAAGACGATGACGGTGGCTCAGCGCCTCTACGAAAACGGTTGGATCACGTACATGCGAACGGACTCGACCACCCTGAGTCCAGAGGCCCTCACCGCTGCCCGCGACATCGTGGCGAAGTCCTATGGAGCAGCCTACCTGCCCGCGCAGCCGCGCATCTACGCGACCAAGGCAAAGGGCGCACAGGAAGCCCACGAGGCGATTCGCCCTGCTGGCGAGTCCTACAAGCCCGTGGCCGACTGCGGTCGTGCCCTCGGGGCTGACGAAGCCAGGCTGTATGGCCTCATCTGGAAGCGTACGGTCGCTTCCCAGATGACGGATGCGACAGGCGAGCGCGTCAGCGTCGATACCCTGGTCTCGGGGAGCGGGGGCCGCACCGGGCTCTTCCGGACCCGCGGAAAGACCTACGACTTCCAGGGCTTCCGTGCGGTCTACACCCGCGAACGCAACGTGAGGGACGAGGAGCGCGAGCTCCCCCAGCTGGCCGCGGGCGCCAAGGTCGACGTGGTCGACGTGAGCGCCGCCGGGCACACCACGTCGCCGCCGTCCCGTCTCAACGAGGCCTCGCTGGTCCAGCGCCTCGAGGAGCTGGGCATCGGACGTCCGAGCACCTACGCCAGCATCATCGAGACCATCCAGAGCCGCGGATACGTCTTCAAGAAAGGCACTGCCCTCATCCCGACCTTCACCGCCTTCGCGACGACCCGCCTGTTGGAGGACCACTTCAACTCGCTGGTCGACTACGACTTCACCGCGACCCTCGAGGACGGGCTGGACCAGATCGCCGCCGGCAAGGGACAGCGGCTCCAGCTCCTAAGCGCCTTCTACGGCGGACAAGGGAATCGCCACGGGCTCCTCGAGCTCATCGCGCAAGCAGAGAAGGTGGCGGATCCTCGGGACATCTGCAGCATCCCGATCGGCACCCATGGCGACGCGAAGGTCCTGGCGCGCGTGGGACGCTACGGCCCCTACCTCGAACACAACGGGACGACGCGGTCCATCCCAGAGGACATGCCTCCGGACGAGTTGACCATCCAGAAGGCCATCGAGCTCATCGAGACGGTCCCCGAGGGTCCCAGATCCCTTGGCGTCGATCCCGACACGAAGGAGGAGATCACCCTCCACATCGGTCGCTTCGGGCCCTATGTGCAGCGCGGCGAAGGCAAGGGCAAGACCAAGCCCAAGCGGGAGAGCCTGCTGACCGGGATGGAGCCCGATGGGGTCGATCTGGCGACAGCCCTGACGCTCCTGGCCCTGCCGCGCCTGGTCGGCAAGGACGAGGCCGGCCATCCGATCGAGGCCTTCAACGGTCGATACGGGCCCTATGTCAAGTGCGACGGGCAGAGCAGGAGCATTCCCGCCGACAAGGGCCTGCTGACCATCACCGAAGACGAGGCACGGGCCCTGCTCGCGGCGACTCCGGCGCGGTCGCGAACACCCACCGTCCTCGCCGAGCTCGGCATGGACGGCGACACCAAGGTCCAGGTCAAGGGCGGGCGCTGGGGCCCCTACGTCACGGACGGGGACACGAACGCAACCCTCAAGAAGGGCACGGATCCCGCGAGCGTCACCCTCGAGCGGGCCATCGAGATGCTCGAGGCAAAGCGCGCGAAGGGACCGACGAAGAGGCGCACGACCCGCAAGAAGAAGACGCGCAAGAAGAAGACCTAGTTCGCTCCGGCGCGAGTTCCGACGCAGTCGGGGCTGCGACGGGGTGAACGACGGCACGCGCAGCGGGCCGCCGGGGGGAGGGCCGCAGGCCCGGGGGGCAGGCCCCCCCTGGAAGGAAACGAGTGCCCCAGCGCCGCGCCGCGGCGCGCGCCGAAGGCGCCGGTGGAAGTCGCGTCGCGACTTCTGCCGAGGGGCACTAGCCGAACAACAGCGGCCACTCCCGGGCGAGGAGCTCGAGACTCTCTGGCGGCAGCTCGCTGGACCGCGCGAAGAGATAGGCACCGACGAGGCGACGAATATCGTCCCGACCCAGCGCCAGCGGCTCCTGCGTGAGGGCGCCGATCGGCGGGGAGAGTTCCTGCAGGAATGCTTCGAACAGGGCGCCGTCGAGGTGTCCGAGCTCCCGAAGAAGCTGCAGGAACGCGTTGGCCTCAGGGGTCAGCTGGAGCTGCTGGTGACCCCAGGGCGCGCTTAGAGGATCAGACCCGGACATACCGATGATCCGGTAACCGTCGAATCCCACCGGTCAACTCGAGGGCGACGAGTGCGCCGAGGATCTCGCGCGGGGGGGCTCCGAGCGACAAGGCGAGCTCACCCAGGCTTCGCGGCTGATCGAGCTGTCCGAGGAGCGCCGCAGTCCCGCCGTCCGCAGGCCTGACCGCGACGAGGACGTCCTCGAGTCTGGTCACCACGTGCGCGCCCTGGGCGAGGAGCCGGAGGCAGCCTGCCGACGCGGGCGCGTCGATGGGCCCTGGGACTGCGAACAAGGGTCGACCGAGGCGGTTCGCGGCGTTTGCAGTATGAAGTGCCCCGCTTCGGCGGGCCGCCTCGACAACGACCGTGGCCCGCGCCAGCGCGGCGATGATGCGGTTTCGCCTGGGGAACGTGAACCTGGTAGGGGGGTGGTCTGGCGGGAGCTCGCTCAGCAGGAGCCCCTGGCCTGCGAGACGGTCCAGGAGCGCGCGGGCCGTTGACGCCACTCGGGCTCCAAGCCCGGCGCCGAGCACGCCCACGCTGCCACCGCCGGCGTCGAGGGCCCCGGTCTGGGCCGCCCTGTCGATGCCCCTGGCCGCCCCCGAGACCACGACGATCCCGTCCCGCGCGGCGGCCGCACCGAGGCCCGAGGCGACCGAGCGTCCGTAGCCGGTGCAGGCCCGCGACCCGACCACCGCGACGGTGGGATCATCCAGCAAGCTCCAGTTCCCACGGCCCCACAGCAGCGCAGGCGGCTCGCTGAGGTCGAGCAATGCTCTGGGGTAGTCCTCTTGATCGATCCGCCGCACCTCTGCGGGGATGTCGTCGTCAACGGAGTCCTCGACGAAGTCCGTCGCCTCGCGCAGGTCCCGAACAAGGCCTGGGGGCAACCCGCTCAGGTCCTGCTGGGTCTCGAGTGGCCCGCGCTCCAACAGCGGGCGGGGGTCGAACTGGCCGGACCAGCGCGAAAGCGCGATCCAGCGACGATGAAGTCTCATGAGCCGTCTCCCGGCGATGCGGGAGGTGGCGGCCGACCCACAGAGGGCCTATCCGATGGACGCGGCTACTGCACCGTCTGCGAGACCCGATCCCCGACCGACACGTGGGTCGCGGCGCGAATGATGACGCCTGTCGAGTGGTTCTCTTCGACCCCGGTGACGATCACGCGCGCCACGACCTGCTCGGGGATGTTGTCCTGGTCCACGAGGAGCGAGACCGACTGGTCACGCTGGTGGATGACGTACATGCTGTTGCCGACGCGTAGACCGTCAGCGCGCCCGCGATCGATGAACACCACCTCTCCGGGACCGGCGAGGTCGTAGAGAGCCTGACCCGAGCGCGCGATGACCACGCCGGCGAGGTCACCGCGTGGCGGCTGGCTGGGCAGCTCGGCGTCGACGGTGATGATCGGCCCCACGACGTCACCGCGCTTGACGGGCCCGTACATGCGCCTGACGACGGCCGTGACCTGGTCGTCCTCGTCGATGTGGAGGATGCGTGCATCTGCAATGACGTGGAACAGGTTGCCGTAGCTGACCTTTCGCGTCTCGGGGTGCCTCACCTTCTCACCCTGGCGGATGATGGAGACGACGTCACCGCAGCCGACCGCGTCAGTGTCGTCGAGGTCGAGGTAGATCAGTTCGCCTTCGGCCAGCGAGACGTGTCCGGACTTGGCCGCGTATACTGAACCCCACACCTCTACGTCCGCGGGATCGGCGAGGAAAGCGGGCACCTGGTAGTGGGCGCTGGGGTAGCTCTCGTCGTACCGGACGTCCGGTCCACACTCCAGCTGCGAGTCGATGAGGACGGTGTCCGGAGGCGTGTAGCCGGCCTGACGAACCTCTGGGAGGTCCATCTCGGGCGGGTCGAGCACGGTTCCCGGCTTGAAGACGACGGCCTGACCCGGGTAGATCCAGTGGGGGTTGGTGATGTAGTCGTTGAACGACCACAAGCGGGGCCAGTAGTAGGGGTCACCCATGAATGCCGTGGAGATGTCCCACAGCGTGTCACCTGGCTGGATGGTGTAGCGGTCGGAGTCGGATGTGGTGACCGTGCCCGCGGTCCCGAAATCGATGATTTCCTGGGCATCCGCCGGCCCGCTCAGTGCAGCAACGAACAACAACGACAGCATGGACACACCTCGGCGATGCTTGCGCAGATCAGTGAGAGGATCGTCGATCCCACCCCACAAGTCAATCCCGCCCCCCGAGGGCGCCAGGGGCGCGCGCTCGCAGGGTGCGGGGGCTTCAGGGATCGGAGGTCCCCTCTCTACCGTAGTCGTCGCTGTGGCGCACGACGTCATCCGGGAATGCCGTAGACACCTCGTAGATCTCGACATCGGTCAGGGCGACGAAGCGGTGCCTCCGACCAGGGCGGATGTGGGCGGAGTCACCAGCGTGGAGCTCGTGGCTGCGCAGCACGCCTCGCTCGTCTTCCAGCTCCAGGGTCATCGTCCCGCTCGCGACGCGAATCGTCTCCTCCTTCGAGACATGGTGCTGGAGCGAGAGCCGATGGCCAGCCCGGATGAGCAGGAGCTTGCCCAGGTAGTCGTCGGTCTCCGCCCAGACCTCCTCGTGCCCCCAGGGTTTGTCGACCCGCCTCACCGCGGTCCTCTCACGGTGCCCGGGTGACCAGGGGATCGGCTACACCCAGCTCGGCGGAGACCTGGGGCAGGGCCTTGCGCGCCAGCTGCTGAGTCTCGTAGGGCCCCAGCCGCACGCGGTGCCAGGTGTCCCCACCGACGAGCGCCACGACCCTGTATGCATCGAAGCCCTTGGCCTCGAGATCGGCGACCGTCGCCTCGGCCTCCTCCGCCGAGGGGAAGGAGTAGACCTGGACCGCCCAGCCGCTGGTGGGGAGGTCCTCTTGCGGGAGGTCCTCTGGTTCGGGAGCCACGGGCTGTCGCTCGACCTCCGGCTCGATGACGACCACCTCGGCTGGGGCCGGCTCCAGGACCGCGGCGACGGGGTCCTGGTCTGGCTCGAGCTCTTCGATGGCCTCGATCTCGATGACCTCGGCCTCCGTGAGGGAGTCGAGCTCTGCCTGCTGCGCCGCTGAGTCCACCGGCGCGAGCTCGGGCTCTGGCAGCTCGATAGCCGGCTCCTCGACGACCAGCTCCTCCGGGTAGCTGAGCTGCCTGAGGGTGCGGGCGCGAGCCTCCGGAACCCGACTCGCCGCGGCGGTCTCGACGCGAGCCAAGAGCTCCGTGATCGCGTCGTCCTTGAGCTGCGCGGTGACGACCGCCTCGTCCTGCAACCGTTCGGGAAGCGGGCCGTCATCCTGACCGACCATCACGCCGACGAAGAAGGCCAGCGCCGCTACCGCCAGGGTCGTGACACCCAGCGCCGCGAGCTGGGCTCGCGTGATCCAGAACTGCTTGTCGCTCTGCAGCCGGGAGAGGTCCCTCATAGCGCAGATGATAGCAAGCGCGTGGACGCTAGTCTTGCCATGTCAACACCGGACTTGATGGAAAAGGCGAGATCTCCCAGTCCTCGCCGATAATCCGGGCAACACCTAGCGAATCGACGTGGTCGGTGACCTTCGACAGCAGGCTCTCCAGCACGCGACGGTCGTTCCCCACCGCGCTCACGCCGATCACGAGGCGCGAGTGGGCGTCGAGGTCCTCTACCTCCGCGACGGAGACACCGAAGCGGGACCGGATACGGTCGACCACCTTGGCGCGAACGCGGCGCTTCTCCTTCAACGAGAAGGCACCCGGGATCTCGAGCACAAGTCGGAGGGCCCCGACCAGCACCTGCTAGGACCTGGCGACCTCGACGACCGTGTAGGTCTCGTACTCGTCGCCGACCTTGACGTCGTTGAAGTTCTCGAGTCCGACACCACACTCGTAGCCGGACTGGACCTCCTTCGCGTCGTCCTTGAAGCGCTTGAGCGACTTGATCTTGCCGTCGTAGACGACGAGTCCGTCGCGCAACAGGCGCACGTTGTGGCCGCGAGCGATGGTCCCGTCGCTCACGAAGGAACCGCAGATCGTGCCGACCTTGGGGATGACGAAGGTCTTCCGAACCTCTGCGTGGCCGTGGATCTTCTCCTCGTAGACCGGCTCGAGCAGGCCCTTCATGGCGTTCTCGAGATCCTCGAGGAGCTGGTAGATGACCTTGTAGTGGCGAACCTCGACGCCCTTGTCTTCCGCCGCTCGACGCGCCTTGGCGTCCGGGCGGGCGTTGAAGCCCACGACAATGCCGCCGTAGGTGGCCGCCAGCGTGATGTCGGACTCGCTGACCTTGCCGACCGCCGCGTGGAGGACGTTGATCCGGGCACCCTCCACCTCGATGTCCGTGATGGCCGCCTTGATGGCCTCGACCGAGCCCTGGACGTCTCCGCGCAGGATCAGGGAGAGCTTCTTCATCTCGCCTGCACTCTGGCGGGCGAGGAGCTCGGCGAGCGTCAGCTTGTTGCTCTTCGACATCGACGCCGCGCGCTCGGCGTCGGCGCGGTGCTCGGCGAGCCGCCTGGCGTCCTTGTCCGAGGCGACGACGGTGAAGATGTCGCCGGCCTGGGGGACACCGTCGAGGCCAATGATCTCGACCGGGGTGGAGGGACCCGCGTTCTTGAGCTTCTTGCCCTTGTGGTCCGTCATCGCGCGGACCTTGCCGTACTCGGTGCCGAGCACGAGGGGGTCCTTGGGCCTCAGCGTGCCGCTCTGGACGAGGATGGTCGCGACGGCACCGCGGCCCTGCTCGACGCGGGCTTCGAGGACGACACCCTCAGCGTGGCGGTCGGGGTTGGCCTTGAGCTCCTGCAGCTCGGCGACGAGCAGCAGCGAGTCCAGCAGACCGTCGATGCCCGTGCCCTTGAGCGCCGAGACGTCGGTCATGATGGTCTCGCCACCGAACTCCTCCGCGACGAGCTCGTACTGCATCAGCTCCTGGCGGATCTTCTGGGGATTCACGCCCGGCTTGTCGCACTTGTTGACGGCCACGATGATGGGCACGCCAGAGGCCTTTGCGTGGTTGATCGACTCGACCGTCTGCGGCATCACGCCGTCGTCGGCGGCGACCACGAGGATGACTATGTCCGTCGCCTGGGCGCCGCGGGCGCGCATCTCCGTGAAGGCCTCGTGACCTGGAGTGTCGATGAAGGTCAACAGCGCGCCCTTCTGCTTCACCTGGTAGGCGCCGATGTGCTGGGTGATGCCGCCGGCCTCGCCCTCGGCGACCTTGGCCTTGCGAATGCAGTCCAAGAGCGTGGTCTTGCCGTGATCGACGTGCCCCATGATCGTGATGACCGGCGGCCGGTCGACGGCGTTCTCGTCAGCGGCCTCGGTTTCGACCTGGATGAGGTGCTCCTCCTCCTGGAACCCGACGTTCACCGTCTCGTACTCGAACTCGTTGGCCACCAGGGTCGCGGAGTCGAAGTCGAGCTGCTCGTTGATGGTGACCATGTAGTCCATGCCCATCAGGAACTTGATGATGTCGCCACCCTTGACGCCCATCTCCATCGCCAGCTGCTTCACGGAGATGGTCCCGTCGACCATGACCTTCCGCTTCTGCGCGCTCGGCTTGGGCGAGGGCAGCTTGGGGATGCCCTTCTTCTTGCGCTTCCCGCGGAGGTTCCGCGTCGGGACGTTCTCCATGCGGCGCTCGACCCGACGCCCGCGACGACCACGGCTGGGGGTGGGGCGGCCGCGCGTGTCCTTCTGCTGAGGGCCCGGCGCTCCCCCGGGCCGGCGATCGGCACCCCAGCGGTTGCCGGGTTCGTTTCGGGTCCCGGCACCACCGACGGTCGCAGCGCTGCGAAGGGCGTCGGCGCGCGCCTTCGCGCGGAAGGCCTCGGGATTCGTGGGGTCGTAGCCGGGAGGCGGACGGACCACCGCCGAGCCGAGACCGGGCAGACGGGGGCGGCCGGTCTGGGGCGGCTCCTCCTTCTGGGGAGCCGCGGCCATCGGTTCGGGCGCCGGTTCGGCCGGAGGCTGGCCGGCGGGCTCGACGGACTCATGCACCGGCTCGGCGACGGGCTCTGCCTCTGGCGCCGACTCTGCCTCTGGCGCAGCCCCTACGGCGGGCGGGACGTCCGGAGCGGCCTCTGGTGCCGGCTCAGCGACGGGGCTGGGATCCGGAGTCACGTCGGACGCCTCGGAAGCCGGGGCGGCCTCGACGACGGGCTCTGCCTCGGCGGTGGCCTCGACGGGTGCGGACTCTTCGGCGCCCAGGCGTTCGAGCTTCGGGGTCGGGACCGGCTCCGGCTCGCTCTTGGCACGGCAGAGCGCGGGGCGGCCGGTCGTCGGCGTTGCGGCCTGGGCCGGCTTGCGACGGCGACGGATGACCGTCTTCCGCCCGGAGCCGCTCCGGGTCTCCGTGGGCGAGGTCTTTCCGGCCTCGGGCACAGTCTCTTCCTGGCGACGACGCGTGACTACGCGCGTCTTCTGCATTCGGTCGAGAAGGTCGTCGTTCTTGGCCATGGATTCCCTTTCACAAACCGCCGAGGCGGTCCTGAAGTCGTTGCCGGAGGGACCAGCGTCGCGCAGTGCGTGGACCGAGACCACGAATGCGCCCAGGAGCCGGTCCCCTAACTCAGCGCCGCCATGCGATGCAACTCGCGGGCGAGGCTCCTGCCGGGCTTGCTCCGTCGCACCGCGAGCGCTGCTCGCGGGCCCTTGCCCACCTGTGCACCGAGCGCTTCACGGTCAAGGGGGACCTCGATGACGAGCAGCCCGGTCGCGCGGCGTCGAAGGTCCTCTGCGAGCCTCGGCGAGGAATCGCTAGCGAGGACGACCGCGAGCCCGCCCCCCGAGCCGATCACGGCTCGCACCCCGTCCTTTCCACCAGCGAGCGCTCCGGCGCGCGCGCAGAGCGACAAGGCGTCCCGCACCGCCAGGCTGTTCGCCGCGCGGACCCTCTCCAGCAGCCCGCGCGCGTCGACGTCTTGCGCTCGTAGTGAGCGGTGCAGCAGCCCCGGCCTGGTCTCGATCTTCTCGATCAAGCCGCGCTGCGGGAGAACCCAGGCCCCGCGCCCGCCGAGACGAGCGCGGTAGTCCACCCGCAGGACCCCCTCGGGGTCCAGGACGAGGCGGACGAGATCGGCCTGGGAGCGCCGCTCTCGAGTGACGATGCACATCCGCTCCGGCTGGGCCAACTAGTCCCCTCCGGCGCGTCTCCCGACGGAGTCGGGGCGGTGACGGAGGGGAGGACGGCACGCGGAGCGGGCCGCCGGGGGAGACGCCGCAGGCGTCGGGGGGCGGGGGCCCCCTGGAAGGGAACTGGAGCCCGGCGACGCGCAGCGGCGCGCGCCGAAGGCGCCGGCGGAAGGCGCGACGCGACTTCTGCCGACGGGCACTAGTCGTCAGCCTCGGGCGGGAGCTCTTCCACCATCTCCTCGGCCTGGCGCTGGCGCTCGGCCTCCTCGAGGATGAGCTGCTCCAGGATTCCATCGGCGGCCTCGATCAGCGCGTTGGCCTGTGCCTCATCGACATCCAGGATGCTGGCGACCTCGTACGACTCTGCGTCAGAGAGCTCCTTCGCGCTGCGGAAGCCGTGCCGGATCAGGAGCTCGACGTTCTCGTCGTCGGTGTCGGCGATGCGGGACAGCTCGCTGTAGGCCTGCTCGTTGAGCTCCGAGTGGCGGGTCTCGCTGTAGATGTCGATCCGCCAGCCGGTGAGCTGCGCCGCGAGGCGCACGTTCTGGCCCTTGCGGCCGATGGCCTTGCTGAGCTGGTCGTCCGGGACGATGAGCTCCATGCAGTGGGTGTGCTCGTCGATGTAGACCCGCGTCACCTGCGCCGGGGCGATGGCGTGGACGATGAAGCGAGCCGGATCCGGGTGGTAGGGGATGATGTCGATGGCTTCGCCGCGCAGCTCCTGCACGACAGCCTGGACGCGAGATCCCTTCAGTCCGACGCAGGCGCCGACCGGGTCGACCTGCGGGTCGACGGAGGAGACCGCGATCTTGGCGCGGTGCCCCGGTTCGCGAGCGCAGGCCTCGATCCGCACGATGCCCTCGTAGATCTCCGGGACCTCGAGCTCGAAGAGCTTCATCAGCAGGCCCGGATGGGTACGGGAGAGCACGACCTGGGAGCTGCGGGAGGCTCGCGCGATGTCGAGCACGTAGGCCTGGATCCGGTCACCCTGCCGGTAGGTCTCGGTGAGGACCTGCTCCCGGCGCGGGAGGATGGCTTCGGCGCGACCGAGGTCGACGATGATGTTGCCCTTCTCGAAGCGCCGGACGATGCCGGTGATGAGCGCGCCCTTGCGGTCGCGGAACTCGTTGAAGGTCATCTCGCGCTCTGCGTCACGGACCTTCTGGATGATCACCTGCTTCGCCGTCTGGGCAGCGATGCGTCCGAGCTCGGTGATGTCGATGATCAGGCCCAGGCTGTCACCGACCTCGCACTCGGGATCGAGATCCAGAGCCTCGTCGTGCGTGATGTGGAGATCCTCGTTCTCGATGTCGGAGACGACCTCGCGGAACTCGAAGAGCTGGACCTCGCCGAGCTCCTCGTTGTACTGCGCCTCGATGTCGCGTTCGTTTCCGTACATCTTCCGCGCGGCAGCCTCCATCGCGGCCTCGACGACCTCGATGACAGAGTCCCGCGGGATGTTCTTCTCACGATGAACGATGTCGATCAGACGAGCGAGTTCACTTTGCACCCGGCACCTCCAGGATCAGTCCACCCGGGGAGGAAGGGCCTCCCCGAGTCGTTGGTATTCGTCGAGGTCCAACACCAGGTTGGCGCGCTCGATGCGTTCGAAGGACAGCTCGTGGACGACGCCGTCGACGTCGACAGCGACGAGGTCCTCTTCGATTCCTCTCAACACACCCTTGAAGCGACGGCGTCCCTGCCCGGCGTCCAGGGTGATCTTGATGCTGTAGCCGGCGAAGCGGGCGAAGTCGTCGCGCCTCTGGACGGGACGCTCGATGCCGGGGCTCGAGACTTCCAGGTCGTAGCCGCCCGAGATGACGTCTTCTGCGTCCAGCAACGGGGAGAGCTGGCGAGACAGGGAAGCCAGCGCGTTGCCGGTCATGCCGACCGACTTGTCGACGCTCACCCGCAGCGTGCGACGGCCCCCCACAGAGGTCATCTCCACGGCGACCAGCTCGAAGCCGGTCCGCGCGATCGTCGGCTGGAGGAGCTCGAAGATCTCGCCTTGGTAGTGGGTCAGCTCGGACATGCGGGCCAAAAAAAAAGAGCCGGCTGGAAGGCCGCTCCGGAAGTTCCGTTGCGATGTGTGGTCTACCTAATCCGCAGGGCGCAAACCGCAACGGTCTACTTGAGCAACTCCTTGGCGTCCTTGGCTGCCTGGGTCTTGGGGTAGCGCGCGATCACGTCCTGCCAGAACAGCGTGGCCTCGGCGTCCTGGCCCATTCGCTGGAAACACTCGCCCTGTCTGACCATCGCCCAGGGGGCCCAGGGGGACTTTGGATCGCTCGTGACCACCTCCTCGAAGAGCAGGATTGCCCTGGGGTAGTCCTCTTCGTTGAAGTGGGTCTCGGCATAGCGGTACCGCGCTTCGGTGGCCTTTTCGTGCTCGGGGTAGTCGCGAAGGAACTTCTCGATCATCACCCGCGCGATCTTGGGGCGTCCCCCCACGAGGTGGGCCTCGGCCTCTGCGAGCAGCTCCTCGGCGCCCGCGGGGAACTCGACCTCGACCGGGTCCTCGCTGTCGACGAGGACGACCTCGCCGTCATCGCGGAGATCGGTGGCGGCTCCGTCGATAGGCGGCGGCGGCGGCTCCAGTCCGAGCTGCTTCTCCAGTGAAGCGACCCGGAGCTCGAGGTACTCGAGGCGGAAGGCGACGTCGTCGTCGAGCACCGCCCGCTCCTGTGCCGTCACCCCTGCGTCGTATTCGAGGGTCTCGATCTTTCCGCGGATGCGGCGGACCTCGTCGGTGACCTGCTCGAGGTTCTCCAAGCGCACCGCTTCCTGCTGGCCCTTGTAGCGCATGACCTCCTCGAGCTGGCCGACCCGACGCTCGACCTCTGAGGTGGACGACTCCAGCGTGTCGGCGCGAGCGCTCGCCAGGGCGAGCTCGCGCTCGTAGGCGGCGGTGGCGGACTGACCCGTCCGATCCAGGACGCAGGCGGACAACAACAGCAGCATCATCGGATCACCCGGAGCTCGACGCGACGGTTGGCGGCCCAGGACGCCTCGTCATGGCCGAAGGCGACCGGGCGTTCCTCGCCGTAGGAGACGACACTGATCCGGTCGGGTGAGATGCCGAGGCCCACGAGAGTGCGCTGCACGGTGTTGGCGCGGCGCTCACCCAGCGCGAGGTTGTACTCGGTGGTGCCCCGCTCGTCGCAGTGGCCTTCCAGGCGGATCGACCCGGGCACCTTGGAGAGGCAGGGCGCCAGCTCCTGGAGCCTGTCATTGGTCACGGGGATCAGGCGAGCGCTGTCGAAGTCGAAGGGCAGTGTCGCGGCCTCGCAGGCGACGGGTTCGGTGGCCTCGCTGATCGTGAGGCCATTGCGTAGGACACTCGCCTCTCCGTCCGGGTTCAGCACCCACACGTCCCAGCGTCCCGAGTCCAGCGGAGGCACGGTCAAGGTGAGCCGAACGTCACCCTCGAAGCGAACACGCGCCGCCTCGATGTCCTCGCCGAATCGGACGCGCGCCCCCTGTTGGAATCCGGCTCCGTACAGGGTCGCGCTCATCACCTCGCCCTCGTTGCCCCAGGCGGGATCGATCGACACGACCTGCAGCGGCTGCTCGACGTCCTCGATGTGGACGTCCAAGTCGACGACCACCTCTTCGTCTCGTCGGATGCACTTGCTGGCGAGGAGCAAGGGGGCAAACAGCACCAGGACCCAGCTACGGTTCGTCACTCCTCATCCGTAGAACGGCAGTCTTGCCATGTCAAGAGTCATCTCCAGAGAGTCGGTAGTCGCGCTCCTCTGCGTCGTGGCAGCCGGCGTGGTGGTCAGCCTCGGCGAACTGCGAGAGAGCACCTCGCTCTTCCTGATCGTGGCACTCGCCTGGGCTGGACTGGCGAGTCTCGGAGCGGTCTGGGCGCGTGACCTGCGCCTGGTCCTCGCTGCCGGCGTGGTCCTTCGGCTGCTGCTGGTCGCGTCCCCGCCGACGCTGTCGGACGACATCTACCGCTACCTCTGGGAGGGTCGAATCCAGCTCGCGGGCTTCGATCCCTTCCTCTACCCGCCGTCGGATCCGGCGCTCACGGAGCTGCGAAACGGCACGTGGGAGCAGGTCGCCCACAAGGACGTCTCCACCATCTACCCCCCCCTCGCGCTGTGGCTCTTTCGCGCCGTGGCCTTCGTCGAGGAGAGCGTCACCGCGTGGAAGCTGGTCGCGGCAGGGGCCGACATCGGGCTGATGTTCGCCCTGTGGCGAGAGTGCCGCGCCCGCGGGATCGGCGCGTGGGCCCCGGCGCTCTACGCCCTTCATCCCCTCCCAGTGCTCGAGTCGGCGGGCTCGGGACACCTCGAGAGCATCGCCCTGTTGTTCTTCGTCCTCGGCTTGCGGCGTCGCAGCAGCTTCCTCGTCGGCGTGGCGGCCCTGGTGAAGGTGCTTCCGGCGGTGGCCTGGGTGACTCAGGCCAGGGACAAGCGCGCCCTGTTGGGAATCGCCGGCGCGGTAGCGCTGGGCGGACTTCTCTGTCTGCCCTTCGTCGACGCGGGCCCGACCTTGCTGCGCGGCTTCGACACCTACGCCGAGCGCTGGGAGTTCAACGGAGCCCTGTTTCCCCTGCTCGTGCGCCTCTTCGGGGAGCACGCTCGCTACGTCGGCGTTGGGATCGGCGCGCTGTACTGCCTCTACGCCGCGTGGCGCCTGAAGGACCCCGCGGCGCTGTTGATGCACGTCGCCGCTGCCCTCGTGCTCCTCTCGCCGGTCGTCCACCCCTGGTACGTGCTGTGGATCCTGGTTCCGGCGCTGCTCCGCGGCGCCTGGGCATGGGTCCTTCTCGCGAGCACGACCCTTCTCTCCTACGCAGTGCTCATCGGCTACGATCCAGCCTTGGCCGGCAGCTGGGAGGAACCCGCGTGGGTGGTGTGGCTCGAGTACCCCCCGGTCCTGCTGCTCCTCGGCTGGTCCGAGCTCCGGAAGAGGCGCTCGAAGCTCTCCCCCGAGGGCTGACCAAGGTCGCGATCGCGGTCCCCGACGGCACCCGGGACCTGGACGTCCCCGCCGCGCTCGCGGCACTGCGTGGGCACGTAGAGGACGCCGTGGTGGTCGTCGGACTCGGCCTCCATCGGCCCCTCTCGGAGTCCGAGCGCGCTCCGATCGAGGCCGCCAGCCCCTGGCCCGTGCTCGACCACGACCCGGACGGCTGCGTAGACATGGGCGAAGTGAACGGGACCCCCTGCCAGGTGCACCCGGCCTTCGTCGAGGCCGAGGTCATCCTCACGGTCGGGCGCGTCGAGCTGCACCAGTACGCTGGCTTCTCGGGGGGCCACAAGGGCGTGGCGGTGGGCTGTGGGGGTCGCGACACGCTGGCAGCGCTTCACGCTCGGGAGCTCGTCTGCCATGCCGACGTCGAGGTCGGCCGCCTCGCCGGGAACCCCTTCCGCGCCGCGGTCGACGCACTCGGCGAGCACATCGGTGTCGCCTTCGCCCTCCAATACACGGCCTCTGGCTGCTGGATCGGAGGTCCGCCGACAGAAGCGCTGAGGGTGGCCGCAGAGGCAGAGGATCCCTGGCTGATCGTGCCAACGCTGCACGACGAGGTCGTCATCCGCTGCCCAGGGCGCAAGGCGGCGAACTTCTACCAGGCATCCCGCGCTGCGACCTACCTCGCGCTGTCCCCCTCGCCGCCCCTGAGACCCGGGGCCCGGCTCGTGCTGGAGGCGGCATGTCCCGAAGGCATGGGCCGAGGCAGCGGAGAGCAGGCCTTCGCCAGGCTCTTGCGGGAGACAGGGGATCTACGGACCCTGCTCTCGGGCGAGGTCCCCAGCGGCGCCGGGCTGCAGCGGGCTTTCATGCTCGCCAGGCTGCAGCAGCGAGGCTACCGACTGCTGGTCACCGGCTGCGAAGCGGTCCCGGAGCTGGTCGCTTGCGGGATCGAAGCCACGGACGAGCCCGCCGCCACCTCGGCCTCGCTGGTCGTGGGCGAGCCCTTTCGCAAGCTGCCCCAGGCGCCGACGTAGAGGAAGCCGCTGGCCAGGAGCAGCTCCAGGGGCACCGACGCCCAGTAGCCCCGTGAGACCGCCCAGCCCGCCGCGACGACGTGGAGCAGGCCGAGGGCGAGTTCGACTACGGACCAGGCGCTGCCAGGGAGGTGGATCGCGCCGCGGGCCCCCGCCTTGGGGGTGCGGACGAAGGGCGAGGTGTGACCGAAGAGCGCCTCGCCCACCGCCCGGGTCTGGTTCACGGCCAGGCCGATACCCAGCGCCAGCACGGCGGGCAACAGCCGGACGCGGACCCGCCAGTCCGCGTGGACCGCCCACTGGCTGGCCGTGTAGAAGAGGCCGACGCCGACCGTCGCGAGCGCGAAGACCAGGAGGTCGAAGGACAGCCAGCTCTGGATGTGCCGAGCCCGGATCCACACCGCCAGCGGCGTGAGCAGCGCCAACGACACGACCAGCGGGTAGGCCAGGTTGTTCGACAAGTGGACCAGGGCCTCGAGCCGAACGGGCCACGGTGCCTCAGCTCGCCACAGGTGCGAGGCGAGCTTCTTCAGCGTCTGGATCGAGCCCTTTGCCCAGCGGTGCTGCTGGCTCTTGAAGGCGAGCATCGTCGGGGGCAGCTCAGCCGGCACGACGACCTCTGGGACGTAGAGGAAGGCCCAGCCGGCGAGCTGGGCCCGGTAGGACAGGTCGAGATCCTCCGTGAGCGTGTCGTGGTCCCAGCCACCAGCATCCTCGATGGCCTGGCGGCGCCAGATCCCGGCGGTGCCGTTGAAGTTGAACCAGCGCCCGCTGCGGTGGCGTGCCGTGTGCTCGACGACGAAGTGCCCGTCGAGCAGGATCGCCTGGAGCCGGGTGAGCAGGGAGTCGTCGCCATTGAGGTGACCCCAGCGCGCCTGGACCATGCCGATGCCCTCGCGGAAGTGCGGCACGACCCGCCGGAGGAAGTCCGGGGCCGGCACGAAGTCGGCGTCGAAGACTGCGATGAACTCCCCGCGCGCCCTCTCGAGGCCATGTGCGAGCGCCCCCGCCTTGAAGCCCATCCGAGATGGGCGTCGGATCACCTCGACGTCCACCTCGGGAAAGCGAGCAGCAGCAGCCCTCGCCAGCTGGGTGGTGGCATCCGAGCTGTCGTCGAGGATCTGGATCTGGAGGTCCGGCCAGTCGAGCCTGCAGGCTGCTTCGACGAGGCGCTCGACGACGTGGGGCTCGTTGTAGAGAGGCAGCTGGACCGTCACCGAGGGCGTGCGCTGCGGGCCGGGTCGAGGGCCCTGGCCCAAGGTCCGGGTGAAGAGGCCGGTCAGGAACCAACGGTGCGCGCCGAAGACGCAAAGCCCCAGCGCACAGACGCCGTAGACGCCCAGGATGACCGCTTCGAAGCCCGACACGGCACCTCGATATCGACTTCGCTACGGGACGGCGACCTCGAAGGCCATGAGCCGGCTCATGTACTCGATGGCGCAGTCGATGGTCCCCTCGTCGAGTTCCACGGTCCCGTCTTCGTCCTCGTCCTCGCCCTCGATGGCGTAGTCGAGCTCCTCGATGACCCTGTTCATGAGGCCGACGCAGGAAGACTCGGCGCCGCACACGGTGGCTGTCCCCGCGAGCGAGTATGCCTCCTCGGCGTGCAGCTCGATGCGCTGGATGCAGTCGTAGCCGACGTCGAGGGCCTCTCGGATGTCCTCGTCGGCGCTGTCGCCGCCAAAGGCGATGAAGGCCTCCTGGAAGTCCTCGAGGATGACCGCGCTCTGGCCGTTGTCGCCGATGAGCGCCACCTCGAGCCCGGAGATGGTCGAGACCGAGCCGTTGTTGTCGACGTCCTCTTCCTCTCCCGCGATGCCGTTGCGTACGGCCTCGGCTTCGCTGCGGAAGGTGTCGATGTCGGTGAATCCGTCAGAGGCCGCCTGGCCGTAGTCGCGGATGGCCTCGGCGGTGGTCTCCATCGCCCGGAGACTGCCCTCGTCACTCTCCGGCGACGACACCAGCAGGTCTTCGAGGATCTCGACCGCGGAGGCCGGGATCTCGCCGTACCAGAGGATCTCGCCCTCGCCCGGGGCGGAGGGGACCTCGTCGGACACGTAGGCCTGGAAGGTGGTGTAGCCATTCTCGAAAGCGTTCAGATCGAGCTCGACCTCGTGGAGCACGATGTCATCCAAGACCGGGATCTCGCCCAGGTAGATCGGGCTCGAACCGCCGGTCAGCCAGCCGTGGTACGCCTCGCCCTCTCGCGGTTCCATGCAGCTGGTCAGCTCGATGGAGAACAACGAGTGGTCCTGGCTCCCGTCCAGGAGGTAGGCGCTGCCCTTGCCCCGAGCGCGCCAGGTGTCGCCCTGGTTGCCACCTCCTCCACCGGAGTCGTCGACCACGCCGCTGTCGTCGTTACCAAAGATGCCCCCACCGATCGCGCATCCGAGACCAAGCAGGATCAAGCTCGCGAGCAGCATGTCGGGGCCTCCCAGTCGGCTGGAGTCTATACCCGCTTGACAGACCTCGCGGGCCTCTGGGTACGCTCTGGGTGGTTCCTGCCGGGTGCGTGAACCAGCGGTATTTGCAGTTCCTCCGTGATTGTTTCCTACGGGAACGAACCCTCGTCGTGGTGTGCAGACCTTCAAGGAAAGGGAGCCTGAAGCGGCGAGACCGTCCCCTCTCTGGTGAGAGGAGGACTTGCACCGCTACACACGGCCCTGAGGTGGTGCCCTCCTCCGGGAGTTCGACTGGAACTCTCGGGCGGAGGGACCGTCTACACAGACATGCTCCTGATCCTGACCGCCTGCCTGCACGAGATCCCGGCCTACGCGCCGGAGAGGCCTCCACCCGCCCTGGCGGAGGTCTTCGACCGCCAGGACCACCCGCTGGTCTACGACGAGGCCCTCGCCCGACGGCAGGACGGGGACTTCGAGGGGGCGGTCCATCGCCTCGGCTGGCTCCTGGAGGTCGGGGCCGATCCTCAGGAGATCCACTACCAGCTGGGCATCGTTCACGAGCTCCAGGGCGAGCACGACCTCGCGGTCTCCGCCTACACAGAGGCCCTGGAGACCGAGGGCGCGAGGACCGTCGACGCCCGCTACCGCCGAGCGCTCTGCCTGGACGAGCTCGGCCGCTGGAAGGAGTCCGTGCGCGAGTACCGGAAGATCCCGCGGCTGGTCGACTACGAACGCGTCGACTGGATCAGCATCGAGATGGCGCAGGGCGTCGCCGAGCAACGGGCAGGCAACCGCCGGCGCGGTGAGGAGATGCTGGACCGCGCGATGCGGGCGACGGAGGACACCGACGAGATGCGCTGGCTCCGGGCTCGGACCGCCTACCACCTGGCCACCATGGAGCTCGAGGCGGTCGAGGACCTCAGGCTGGACAAGCGAAAGCCCGAGAAGAACCTCGCTCGTCGGGCCGCAGCCATCCAGACCGCAGAGGCCCACATCATCGAGGTCATCGAGACCGAGGAGCCCGAGTGGATGATCCGGTCCCTCCTCGTGCTGGGCGATGCCTACATCGAACTCTACGACGACATGCACGACACGCCGCCGGCCGAGCTCGAAGGAGAGGCGCTGGAGCTCTACTACGAGCTCCTCGACGAGCAGACCCTCGTGCTGCTCCAGAAGGCCTACACGAGCTACGACCAGGGCCTCGTGGTCGCATCGAAGTACAGGCTCTACAACTCGACGACCGAGCTCCTGCAGGCACGCCGCGACGCCATCGCGCTCTGACCCAGACAAAAGCGACGCCGCCTTGTGTCAGCACCCACCACGCGGCTGACAGAAGACGGCGTCTGAAAACTCGGTGTAGACGAGGATTTCAGTCCTCGCGCCTCGACAACATGAGCACGCCGAGAAGCGCGGTCAACAGCCCGTAGCTCGCGGGCAGCGTGCTGCAGCCCTTGCCATCCTCTGCCGGCTGGTCCCACAGGGGGATGGCGCCGTCGGGGTTGGGGTCGCCGTAGACGTCGTGGTTGTCGTCGTCGTCGTCATCTGCGCCGTCGTCACCCGTGTCGAACTCGAGGCCGGTGTCCTCGAACTCCTCCTCCTCTTCTTCCTCTTCGACGGCGTACTCGGGACGGTAGAGGTGGAGGCCGTGGACGGTGACGCTGTTCTCGTTCCACTTGCCCCACCACCACTGGTCGGTGGTGGCGCCGATGGTGAACTCGTCGATGATGAACTCCTCGCCCTCGGATGCCTGCATCGCGAGGAAGTACTCGTGGTAGGCGTTCTCCTCGAGCTTCGTCCGGTTGTCGAGGGTGATCTTCCACTCCATCTCGCCGGGCGAGCCGTCGACCCAGGTGTACCAGGACCAGAGCTCGACGCTGTAGTTGGTGTTGACGCTGTACTCGGAGTTCACGTAGCCCTTGGCCTGCACCGTCCCGGTGGCCTTCGTGCCGTCCTCTTCGTAGGTCTCGGAGTACATGGCCGAGCCCTCGGCGTTGCCGCCGATGCCATAGGACGACTTCATCGTGACCTGGCCGTAGCTGTCCACGCCGTAGTTGGTGAAGGGCAGCGACCAGTCCCACCGGAAGGCGTTGGTCTCGCGGCTGATGTCCGTGTAGGCGTCGACGTACAAGACCGGCTTCTCGTCGTCCTTCATCAAGTACCACTCGTCCTCGACGTTCGGCGTCGTGCGAGCCTTGATGACGGCGACGTAGAAGTCGCTGCCGCGGTCGATGGAGGACTCGAACCAGAAGAACTCGACGATGGCGTCGACCTGGTTCCCGTGCTCGTCCTCAGAGCCGACATAGAGCGTGTTGCCGCTCCAGAAGGCGTACTCGGTCTGCTCGTACTTGCCGTCGCGAGTCATGGGACCCGGGGTGTACGTCTCGAACCAGGCGTCCTCGTTGCCGACCAGGATGGTCGCGCCGGAGTAGCTGGTCTCAGCGTCAGAGAGGCTCTCGGCGAGGGCGGCGGTGCTGAGGAGTGTGAGCGCGGCGAACATTGGAGCCTCCGATGTGGCGGCCCCTATCTACGGGAAGCCCCCTCCCGACACAATCCCGGCACAGCGCAAGAGCCGTGCCAGCAGGGGGCGCGCTCCGTCAGTCGGCGTTGCGGTAGAAGGTCGGGATGTCGTAGTCCTCGTCGCCGAGGTCGAAGCCCGAGTGCAGCCCGCGGCTCTGGACGCGACGACCGGGGCGGTTGCCCGCGACCTGCACGGCGACACGGCGCTCGGCGCTCGGCAGCGCGGCGTGCCGGGCCTCCTCGAATCCGGTCGCGATGACCGTCACGCGGGCCTCGTCCTCCATGTCCTCGTCGATGACCCAACCCCAGATGAGGTTCACGTCCTCGTGGCACTCCTCCTGGATCAGGGTGCTGGCCTCGTTGATCTCGTACATCGTGAGGTTGCTGTTGCCGGTGATGTTCATCAGCACGCTGGTGGCACCTGCGATGCTGACGTCATCGAGCAAGGGGGACGAGATGGCGCGCTGAGCGGCGTCGACGGTCTTGTGCTCACCCGACGCGCTGCCCACACCCATGAGCGCCACGCCCTTGTTCGACATCGTCGTGCGCACGTCGGCGAAGTCGACGTTCACGATGCCCTCGAAGTTGATCAGATCGGACACACCCTTGACGGCCTGGAGCAGCACCTGGTCGGCCATGTTGAAGGCCTCCTTCATGGTGGTGCGCTCGTTCGCCATCGAGATGAGGCGCTGGTTGGGGATGGTGATGAGGGTGTCGACCACGCTCTTGAGGGTCTCGACGCCCTCCTCGGCCTGGCGGCGACGCTTCTTGCCCTCGAACCAGAAGGGGCGCGTCACGACCGCGACGGTCAGGGCGCCAGCCTCCTTGGCCAGCTGGGCGATGATGGGGGCGGAGCCCGTGCCGGTGCCACCGCCCATGCCGGCGGTGACAAAGACCATGTCCGCGCCGACGACGAGCTCGCTCAGTCGCTCCTTGTCCTCGAGGGCGGACTCGCGACCGACCTCGGGGTTGGCGCCTGCACCCAGCCCCTTGGTCAGCTGCGCACCCATCTGGAAGCGCCGCGTGGCAAGGGAGCGACGCAGGTCCTGGGCGTCGGTGTTGACCGCGATGAACTCGACGCCGGTCAGGCCGCCGGCGATCATGGTGTTGATGGCGTTGTTTCCGCCGCCGCCAACGCCGATCACCTTGATCTTGGCGCCGTAGGTCAGCTCGTTCTCGACGAGTTCGATGGTCATGGAGGGCTCCGGGGGGGAGGAGTGAGGAGAGTTGGGGGGGGGGGGCGCCCTAGGAGGCGCTGGCGGGATCGAGGGGGTTGCGACGGCGAGCCCTGCGAGATCGAGGTCGATCTCGTGCGGCACCGCCAGGTCGAGGCCGGCGCCGACCATCTGCTCCAGCCGAGCGAGGGGCTCGTGCGGGGGCTGGAAGCCCAGGTGGATGGCGCTGTTGTTGCGAAGGCGAAGGGTGAACCCGAGGGCCGGGTCGAAGTGGACCTCTGAGAGCTCGTCCTCTGGCAACACCGAGCAGTCGCGCACGGCCCCGACGACAGCGACGGCCTCTCGCACGATGCGGCGAGCGACGCCGGGGTGTTGGTCGACGAGCACCGGGGAGAGCCCCGTGAGCACCGGGCGGTCGAGGTCGCCGCTGCGGGCTCGGACAAAGAGCTCCCCCGAGCTGTTGACCCGGTACAGCCCGCGGTGTGCCAGCAGCAGGACGTCGTCGTGCTCCTTCACCTCGATGACGATCTGGTCGGGCCAGGCCCGATAGACCGTGGCCTCGGCGACCCAGGGATGGGCCACCACGCGGTCGACGACGTCCCCGAGATCCAGGAACATCAAGCTCTCGCCGACCTGCACGCCAGCGAGGTGGCGCAGTCCGACGTCAGCGGCCTCGACGTTGCCGTGGACTTGCACGGATCCGACCCTGGCGACGTCGTCGTAGAGGCTCATCAGGAGGCACCCGGCGCTGGTGAGCGCTGCGGTGACGAAACCTGCGCGTGCAAGGTTCCGAAACCTCGAACGAAGGCCCCTGGGCCGGTCCACGACAATTGACATCCGCTGCTCTGAGTCTGCTGCTGCTGCTGCTGCTGGTCTTTGTACCAACGCGACACAGGTCTTGACAAGTAAATACTAATCAAGGATCTGATCGTATCGTTCGAGGTGGACGACAGCGGAGAGCAGCAGCCTCTCCACGAGCTCCTCGAAGGAGACGCCGAGGGCCTTCGCGGCCATCGGAGAGAGCGAGGTGGCGGTCATGCCCGGGATGGTGTTGATCTCCAGGAACCAGGGAACGCCGGCGCCATCGACGAGGAAGTCGGCGCGGGCAATCCCGGACAGACCCACGACCATGTAGGCGGTCGCGGCGTGCTCCTGAGCGAGGAGCTGGACCTCCTGGGACACGCGCGTCGCCGGCACCTCGTAGCGGGTCTGCCCCTCTGTGTACTTGGCTTCGTAGTCGAAGAAGCCGCTCTCCGGGACGATACCCACGACCGGCAGCGCCACACCGTCGAGGACGGCGACGGTGATCTCCTCGCCGGCGACGAAGTCCTCGAGCAGCACCTCGCTGGCCAGTCCGCTGAGCTCGACCAGCGCCTTCTCCAGCTCGCCTCTCTCCCTGCAGATGGCCAGTCCCAGGGTGGACCCCCCGCTCGGGAACTTGGCCACCACCGGGAGCCGGACCGGCGGGATCTCATCCCCCCGACGCCAGATTCGGTCTCCCGGCATCGGGATGCCAGTGTCGGCGAGCAGCCGCTTGGTGCGGATCTTGTCCATGGCCACGGCAGAGGCCTGCGCGCTGCTGCCCGTGTACGGGATGCGCATGATCTCCAGCAGACCCTGGACGCAGCCGTCCTCGCCGAACTGTCCATGGAGCGCGATCCACGCGACGTCCACGTGCTCCGCCCGGAGCCTCTCGGGGAGGTCCGGGCCGACATCGATGGCGACGGTGTTCCAGCCCCGCTGCCTCAGGGCTGCGAGGACGGCCCCGCCGCTCTTGAGGCTCACGGCTCGCTCCTGGGACATGCCACCCATCAGGACGCCCACGCGGGTGCTCGCTCTATCCATGGGTCCGCCGCCGCTGCCCGCGGGGTCGATGGACGGCTGACAGCGCGATGCCCGAGTGGGCCTTCACGCGGTCCTGCGCCATCTTGACCAGGAGCAACACGTCCTCTGCGCTCGCGCCGCCGAGGTTCTGGATGCAGTTCGGCTCTCTGACGCCGAGCCGGGCCTTGCGCAGCCGCACCCCGCACAGGCCGGCGTCCGCAAGCAGCTCCGCGGCGCTTTGGCGGCCGGGTTCCTCGAAGACACGGCCCGGGCCTGGACCGACCCCCCGGCGCTGTTCGATGTTCCGGAGTCCCTGGGCTTCGATGACAGCTGAGATCTCTGGCCTCACCTCGAGCTCGACCGAGATGATGACGTGGCTGTCGAGGACCACCTCGACGTCGCCGAGACGGACGCCCTTCAGGACCCGCGCACAGCCCGACACCCGGCCCTGGCGCAGAGCCTCCCCGACCGTGCCCGGCCAGCCTGCGAGGGCCTCCAGGCCGCCGAGGGACTCCCGCTCGCAGAACCGGGCGAGGGCCGCGGCGGGATGCCACGCTCCGACGCGCAGACCGGCGACAGAGCGCTCGATCCCGTAGCCGCAGCGACCAGGCCTGAGGCAGGCGCCGTCGAGCCCTCCTTCGTGTGCCAGCCACTCGAGCCCGTCCACCGGCCGGACCTTGACGCCAGCATCTCGGCACGCCCTGGCCGCCGAGACCAGCGCCTCCTCCGTGTCACCGACGAGCCAGAGCGGAGCCTCGCCGCCCGCGCGGAACACGCCGTGCCTCCGGAGGGGCTCGTGCCTGCGGACCGCCAGATCGGCGACCTGCGCGAGAGCCTGGACGAGGCTGACCGGGATCACGCGAGTTCCTCGGCGAGACCGTCGCAGAGTGTGTTCACGGTTCCGGCGCCCAGGGTGATGACGAGGTCGCCAGGCTCGCAGACCCCAACCAGACGCTCGTGGGCATCGCCGAGGCTCTCGGCCGCCTCGACCGAGCGGTGTCCGTGGGCGCGGAGCCCGTCCGCGAGACGCCAGGAGTCGAAGCCCTCGATCGGCGTCTCTCCCGCGGCGTAGATCGGACAGACGATGACGTGGTCGGCGCGGTTGAAGGCCCGGCAGAAGTCGTTCTCCATGTCCCGAACGCGCGAGTAGCGGTGGGGTTGGAACACGGCGACGATGCGGCGATCCGGGAAGCCCTGACGTGCCCCCGACAAGGTCGCCTCGATCTCGACCGGGTGATGAGCGTAGTCGTCGACGATGAGGACGCCCCCGACGTCCGCGCGCACGGTGAAGCGACGCTGCACCCCAGAGAACCCGTCCAGCGCCACGGCCATCGTCTCGAAGGGGATGTCCAGCTCCAGCCCCGTCGCGATCGCCGCGAGGGCGTTCTGCACGTTGTGCCTCCCCGGCATGTTCATCGAGACGCGGCCGAGCACCTCGTCGTCGTGGAGCACCGTGAAGCTCGTGCTCAGGCCGGCGGCGACGAGCTCGTCCGCACGGAGTCCGGCCTGCCGGGTGAGGCCGTAGGTCACGACACGCCGGCGCATCTCCGGCAGCAGCTCCTGCACGACCGGGTGGTCCAGGCAGACGACGCCGAAGCCGAAGAACGGCACCTTGTTCACGAAACGCACGAAGGTCTGCTTGAGCGTCTCGAAGTCCCCGTAGTGGTCGAGGTGCTCCGGGTCGATGTTCGTCACCACCGCGACCGTGGGGGCCAGGTACATGAAGGAGCCGTCGGACTCGTCAGCCTCTGCCACGAGGAAGTCCCCTCCCCCGAGCTTCGCGTAGCTTCCGATGGCCTCGAGCTTGCCACCGATGACGATGGTGGGGTCGAGCTCGCCCTCGCCCAGGACCCGCGCGAGCATCGAGGTGGTCGTGGTCTTTCCGTGCGTACCGGCGACGGCGATGCCGTACTTCATGCGCATGAGCTCGGCGAGCATCTCGGCGCGCGGAATGACCGGGATCTGGCGGGCGAGGGCTGCGCGGACCTCTGGGTTCTCCAGCCCCACCGCGGTCGACTTCACGAGGACGTCGGCCTCTCCGAGGTTTCCCGGTGCGTGCCCGATGTGCACCCGGGCGCCCAGCTTGCGTAGTCGCAGCACGTTGGCGCTCGCGCGCAGATCGCTCCCGGTCACCGCGAAGCCGAGGTTCAGCAGGACCTCTGCGATGCCGTTCATTCCAGCTCCGCCGATGCCGACGAAGTGGATGTGGTGGACCTTGCCTCGAAACATCAGAAGCCCTCGGCCGTCGCGGTGGCGCGGTAGATGGGCGGCGTCTTGGGTACCGGAGCGCCGTTGGCCGAGATGTTCAGGAGCAGCCCGATGCAGAGGAGGTGCCCCATGATGGCGGACGCCCCGTAGCTCATGAAGGGCAGCACGAGACCCTTCGGCGGGACGATGCCCAGGGCCACGCCGAGGTTGAAGAAGGCCTGCAGGCCGAGCGTCCCGGTGACCGAGGTCGCGAGCAACACGCCAAAGAGATCGCCAGCGTTGCGGGCTATCCGGAGCCCTCGCCAGATCAGCACGCCGTAGAGGCCGATGAGCGCGAGGATGCCGATAAGACCGAGCTCCTCGGCGAGCACGGAGGCGATGAAGTCCGTCCAGGGTTCGGGCAGGAAGAGGTGCTTGGCCTGGGACTCGCCGAGCCCGCGCCCGACAAGCCCCCCGGAGTGGAACGCGATGAGCGACTGGATGATCTGGTAGCCGGCGCCTGCGGGATCGGCGTAGGGGTCGAGCACGGCCCTGAAGCGGTCCATGCGGTAGCTGGCGAACATCACAGCTGGGATCGCGGCGAGGACGCCACCGACTCCGAGCCCCCACAGGACCTTCCGACGCAGCCCGGCGACGTAGAGCGTCAGGAAGGCCATGCCACCGAGGATGCAGGTGGTTCCGAAGTCGGGTTCGGCGAGCACGAGCACCATCAGCACGCCCGGAATGGCGCATGCCTTTGCGAGCACCTTCCAGTCCGCGAGCCGGTCGGCGTGCCGATCCAGGAAGTCGGCCATGCAGAGGACCGCCGCGACCTTGGCGAACTCCGAGGGCTGGAAGTTGATGCCTCCGAAGCCGATCCAGCGCCGGGCGCCGTTGACGGGGTCGAAGGCGAAGACAGCACACAGGGCGACGGCGACGAGCCCGAAGAGCACCCACGCCCATCTCCGGATGAAGTGGTAGGGGATCAGCGCCAGGGCGACACAGCCGCCGATTCCCAGCCCCATCGCCAGGGCCTGGCGCCTCACGTAGTGCCAGCTGTCGCCCATGCGATCGGCGGCTACGGGCCCGGACGCGGACTGGACCATCACGAGGCCGATCACCAACAGGACTGCGACCGTGGCGATGAGGACGGTGTCATAGGTGCGGCGAACGCTCATCCCACCCACTCCTTGAAGCGCACCCCTCGGTGCTCGAAGTCGTTGAACTCATCGAAGCTGGCGCAGGCTGGGGACAACAGCACCGTGGTCCCTGCTCGAGCGACCTCGCGGGCGCGCTCGACTGCGGCCTGCAGCGTCAGGACGCGCTCACCACCGACGGCAGCCTGGATCTGGGCGCCGGAAGCACCGAAGCAGATGACCCGGGCGCCGCCGACGGGCAGCGAAGCCCAGTCGACTCCCTCCTTGCCTTGACCGCCGAGGAGGACGGTCAGCTCGCCATTCATCGCCTTGATGCCGATGGCGGCGGCGTCGATGTTGGTCGCCTTGGAGTCGTTGATCCAGCGGACACCGTCGATCTCCGCGACCAGCTCGAGGCGGTGGGGAAGCCCGCTGAGCACGGCGAGGTCGATGTCCTCGACCAGGCGGCCCGCGGCCACTGCAAGGAGGCTCGCGGCGGCGGCGTTCCAGCGGTTGTGCTCGCCGGGGACCTCGAGCCGGGTCAGATCGAGGCAGCCATCGCCGATGAGGAGCTCGTCACCTTCGATCGTGGCGCCGGGCTGGGCACCCAGCCAGACCCGCCGTCCGCCCCGACCCCGGGCCGCGCTGGCGAGCAGCTCGTCGCCGGCGGGCAGGATCGCGAAGCCGCCTTCGTCGATGCGGTCGAAGACCCGGCACTTGGCCTCGGCGTAGCCCTCCATCGTCTTGTGGCGCCCGAGGTGGTCCGGCGTCAAGTTCAGCACGACGGCAGCGCTCGGCGCGAAACAACCGGGGAGCTCCATCTGGTAGCTGCTGACCTCGACGACCAGCACGTCCGCGTCGAGCCCGACGGCCTTCGACAGCGGCGTTCCGAGGTTGCCCCCGGCGAAGACACGAGCCCCCGCTGCCTCGAGGAGCTGGGCGGTGAAGTGGGTCACCGTGGACTTGCCGTTGGTCCCGGTCACGGCGAGCAGCGAGACGCCAGGATCGATGAACGAGGCAGCGAAGCCGAGCTCGCCGACGACCTCTACGCCAGCCTCGATGGCCTTTCGAACCGGCGGCGCCGCAGCGGGCACGCCGGGACTGACCACGACGAGGTCGGCTCCGACGAGGTCCTCGTTCCGGTGATGCCCGAACACACAGGTGGCGCCTGGCAGCTCGTCGAGGTCCTCGCGCAGATCGCTGAGCACGACAATCGCGCCGAAGCGCAGAGCGAGCTCCGCTGCGGCGCGACCCGATCGCGCCGCCCCGAGGACCGTGACTCGCGCCCCGGAGAGAGACCTCATCGTAGCTTCAACGTCGTGAGCGCGACGAGGGCGAGCAAGATGCTGATGATCCAGAAACGGACGATGATCTTTGGTTCTGACCAATCCTTCTTCTCGTAGTGATGGTGGATGGGGGCCATGGCGAAGACGCGTTTCCCGGTCAGCTTGAAGCTGCCGACCTGGATGATCACGCTCAGCGCCTCGAGCACGAAAATGCCACCCACCAGGGCCAGGAGGATCTCCTGCTTGGTGAGGATGGCGAGGATGCCGAGGAGCCCGCCGAGGGAGAGACTGCCGACATCGCCCATGAAGATCTGGGCGGGGTAGGTGTTGAACCAGAGGAAGCCGAGCCCGGCGCCGACCACCGCCATGCAGATGATGGTCAGCTCACCCGAGCCTTCGACCCCCGGCACGTTGAGGTAGTCGGAGAAGCCGGCGTGTCCCGCGATGTAGGCGAGGATGGCGAAGGTCACGGCGCTGGTCATTACCGGCCCGATGGCCAGGCCGTCCAGGCCATCGGTGAGGTTCACGGCGTTGCTGGTTCCGACCAGGATGAACAGCCCGAACAGCAGGTAGAACCACCAGATGTCGATGGCGACGCCCTTCAAGAAGGGCAGCCAGACCTCTGTCGAGACCACACCGAAGTGCACGCCGAGAGCCAGCGGGACGCCGCCGAAGACCAGCTGGCCGACGATCTTCCAACGTCCGGCGAGGCCGTCGCTGGAGCGCCCCATGACCTTCTTCCAGTCGTCGACGAAGCCGATGACGCCGTAGCCGAGCAACACCGCGAGCGCGATCCAGACGATGGGCTGGTCGAGCCGGCACCAGAGGAGACCCGCCAGGGCGATGCCGAGGATCATCGGCACCCCCCCCATAGTGGGCGTGCCGACCTTGGCCTCGATGTGCTCCTGAGGGCCGTCGTCCCTGATGACTTGCGCCAGCTTGCGCGCCTTCATCCAGCGAATGAACGCGGGGAAGACGAAGTAGCAGAACAACAGGGCGGTGATCATCGCCCAGGCCGTCCGGAAGGAGGTGTACCGGAAGACGTTGAAGACGATGTGGGTGTCTGCCAGCGGCACGAGCAGGTGGTAGAGCATCAGGCCTCCTCGACCGACAGCGAGTGCAACACCCGTTCCATCCGCGCTCCCCTGCTCCCCTTGAGGAGCACGACGTCGCCTGGGACGAGTCGAGGAGCAACGGCCTCGCCGAGGGCTACGGACTCCGAAGCCCGCAGCACATCGAGCTCCGGCGCGGCGCTGCCCATGCGCGGACCACAGAGACCGACGAGCTCCAGCTCGAGCGAGGCCGCGAAGCGAGCGATGTCGTCGTGGGCCTCGCTCTCGATCCACCCCAGCTCCAGCATGTCGCCGAGGAGCGCGATGCGGCGGCGGCCTTCGATGGTGGCGAGGGTCTGCAGCGCCGCCCTCATGCTTGGCGGGTTGGCGTTGTAGGCGTCGTTGAGCACCGTGATGTCGCCGTGCTGCTCGACGCGCATGCGCATGCCGACCGGCTCGTAGCGACCCAGGCCCGCGGCGATCTCGTCCAGGGGCACCCCCAGCGCCGCCCCCACTGCGGCTGCTGCGCAGGCATCGAGGGCCAGGTGATGGCCGGGGCTGGAGATGCGCGTCGCCACCCGATGGCCTCGGTACTCGAGCTCTACGAAGGTCGACAGCTTCACCGGGTCCACCCGGACGTGCGTCAATCGCAGGTCGCAGCCAGGCTCGGATCCGTAGATCAGCGAGGTGGTCCCTGGAGGCAGGGGCATGGCACGGACTCGTGGGTCGTCCCCATTCACCAACAGCACGTCGCCAGGGCGAGCCCCGTCGAAGAGCTCCTGCTTGCATGCCGCGATCGCGTCGATCGAGCCGGTGCCCTCGAGGTGCGCGACGCCCACGTTCGTGATCAGGCGGACAGTCGGCGCGCCGATGTCCTGGAGCAGGGCGATCTCTCCCGGCGCGGACATGCCCATCTCGAGCACGAGCACGTCGACCTCGGGAGGCGTGGCGAGGAGGGTGAGCGGGACGCCGATGTGGTTGTTGAGGTTCCCTTCGGTCGCGTGGACACGGCCGAGGCCTCGGAGCACGGCGGCGGTCATGGCCCGAGTCGTGGTCTTGCCAGCAGATCCGGTGACCCCGACCACCGGACAGCGGAGACCCGAGCGAACGAAGCGGCCGATGTCCTGGAGCGCCACCAGGGTGTCCTCGACGACGACAGCGCCGCGAGACCAGCCCTCTGGCAAGGTGTCGACCACGATGCCGGCACAGCCAGCCGCTGCTGCATGCGCGGTGAACTCGTGACCATCGAAGCGCTCACCGCGGAGGGCCAGGAACCAGCTCCCGGGCTCCAGCCGCCGGGTGTCGGTCGTCACGGGCCCTGGAGGGCCCTGGCCCTCGAGCAGTCCGCCCGTGGCCTGCGCGAGCTCGGCGCCGGAGAAGGTCACGGGGCCTCCCTGGCGACGACGCGATCGTCGAAGGGATGCTTCACGCCGCAGATCTCCTGGGTCGTCTCGTGGCCCTTGCCGGCGATCAGCAAGACATCTCCCGGCGCTGCCGTCCGGATGGCCTCGTTGATGGCCTCGCGCCGATCGGTGATGACCCTGGCGTGCTCGTCCAGGCCCGCGCGGACCTCTCCCAGGATGGCCGCGGGGTCCTCTGTGCGTGGGTTGTCGGAGGTCGCGAAGACCAGGTCCGCGCCAGCACAGGCCAGGCGGCCCATGTCAGCGCGCTTGTGGCGGTCTCGGTCGCCACCGCAGCCGAAGACGACCAGGAGCCGCCCGCGGGCCAGGGGCCGCAGCGTCGCGAGCACCGTCTCCAGGGCGTCGGGCGTGTGTGCGTAGTCCACGAACACGTCGAGGTCATCTCGATCCACGCGCTCGAGGCGGCCGGGAACCTGTGGGAGGCCGGCGAGACCGGACTCGATGGCCTCGGGAGGCACACCTAGAGCCAGGGCCGCCCCCGCAGCCGCGAGGGCGTTCTCCACGTTGAAGGCGCCGGGGAGCGGAAGGGAGAGGTCGATGACACCAGCAGGTGTCTGCATCGCGGCGAAGCTCCCCCGGACCTGGAGGTCGAGCTCCAGGGCGTGCAGGTCTCCCCCCTCCAGACCAAAGGTCCAGACCGGCATGGTCAGGGGCAGCAGGCCTGCTACGGCGGCGTCCTCGACGTTGATGATGGCTCGGCCGATCTCGAACTCGGTGAAGAGTCGCGCCTTGGCTGCGGCGTAGGCCTCCATCGTGCCGTGGGCGTCGAGGTGGTCCTGGCTGAAGTTCGTGTAGATGGCCACAGCGAAGCGCGTGCCATCGACCCGCCTCGCCGCGAGGCCGATGCTGCTGACCTCGGCTGCGACGACACTGCAGCCGTTGTCGACCATCTCGCGGAGCAGCCCCTGCCACTGTGGTGCCTCCGGTGTGGTGTAGGCGGTGGGCAGCTCGAGCCCGTCGATGCGGTTCCCGGTAGTGCCGACCACACCGACCTTGTGGCCAGCGGCGCGGGCGATGGCCTCGAGCATCCAGGTCGTCGTGGTCTTTCCGTTCGTCCCGGTGACACCCACGACATCGAGCTCCTCGGAGGGATGGCCGTGGAGCGCCGCGGCGAGTCGCGCCAGCGCCAGGCGCGTGTCGTCGACCTCGACCACGGTCACGCCGGCCGGAGCCTCGACGGGCCGCTCGACGACCACCGCCTCGGCCTCGACGCTCGGAACGAAGCGGTGACCGTCCACGCGCAGACCTCGGATCGCGACGAAGACCGAGCCTGGGCCGGCCTCGCGGGAGTCCTGGGTCAGGGCGGTGATCGGGCGGTCGACGGAACCGTACAGCAGGCGGTGATCGACCTGGGAGAGCAGGTCGCTGAGGAGCATTGGAGGGGTTGGTGGGGGAAGTGCAAGGGCGAGCGGCGCCCCTCGGGGGTCCAGGGAGTCACGCGGAAAAAAGGGAAGAACAACTCTGTCCGGGCCATTCCCAGAGGGGCACCGCCATGCCTTGCTTGTCTCGAGTCCACGAGCCCAGATGGCTCGGATGTGACGTCTCCGCAGCGACTCCCCCTCGAAGGGGGGAGGGACCACGCGCGGACCCCGGGGTTCCAGGTCCAGCATCTTCTTCAGCGGCGGGCAACAACAACAGCGATAGCGGCGACAGCGGACAACACGGGTCACAGAAGGACGAGTGGGAGTGGACCAGGAGGTCCGGAGGGGTTCCCAAGGAGGGCGCCATTGCAAGGCGACCGGTGGTGCCGCGCCCCCGAGGCCCGCGCGAGGCCGGGCGGGGAGACGATCCACCTCACAGGACGTGAGATGAGGCTTCGAGACGGATGAGGGGATGAAAAAGAACGCGCTTCAGTCGAAGCGAAGGACCAGCCGGTCACCCGGCAGGACCACTGTCCCCGGAGCCGGGGACTGGGCGCTCACCGCTCCGCTTCCGAGGAGCGCCAGGGCAAGCCCCGAGCCCTCCACGGAGGCGAGCGAGTCGCGCATAGACATGCCCGAGAAGTCCGGCACACGGAGGCCGTCCTCGGTCCAGGTCAGCTCTGCCCCCGGCGCCGCGGCGAGTCTCGGGACCGTTTCGACGGTCTCGTCCTCGTCCACGCGATCCTCGGGAACACCCAGGTAGCGCAAGGAGGCCTGGGCGATGTCGCGGAAGGCCGGGCCGGCGACCGTGCCGCCGTAGCGGCTGCCTTCGGTCGGGGTGTCGGCCATGACCACGATGGCGAGGCGGGGCTCGCTGGCAGGAACCAGGCCGACGAAGGAGGAGACGCGGGCAGTCGGCGAGTAGACGCCGTCGACGACCTTCTGGGCAGTCCCGGTCTTTCCGGCTGCGGTGTAGCCAGGCACACGCACACGCTGGCCAGTCCCGCCGTCCTCGAAGACGGTGGCCATCATGTCGACGGTGGTCCGGGCGGTCTCGGCGCTGATCGGCTGCCCAAGGACCTCTGTCCGTGCCTCGAACTCGAGCCGCCCGTGCCGGTCCTCGATGCGGCTGACGAGGATCGGCTGGAGTCGAACGCCGTCGTTTCCGAGGGCCTGCAGCGCCGAGGCCAGCTGGAGAGCGGTGGCGGTCATGCCCTGGCCGAAGGCGGTGGTCGCGAGCTCGATCGGCTTGATGCGGTCGGGATCACGAAGGAAGCCGCGGACCTCGCCGGGCATGGTGACGCCGGTTGCCTGCGTGAAGCCAAACTCCTGCAGCCCCGCGACGACCTCGTGGGCTCCGAGCTGGAACGCTACCTTGGCCGTGCCGACGTTGGAGCTGTACTTCACGACCTCGGTCAGCGTCACGACACCGTGGGGGTGGTCATCGCGGATGGTGTTGCGGCCGAGGCGCCAGGCACCGTCCTCACAGTCGATGAGCGTGTCCGGCTGGACGATGCCATCGTCCACGGCGAGCGCGATGACGAAGGGCTTCAACACGCTGCCGGGCTCGTGGGCGTCGCCGATCGCGTGGTTGCGCAGGCCCTCCGCGGTCCGGGCGCGACGATCGTTCGGGTTGCTCACGGGACGATTGGCGACGGCGAGGATCTGGCCGGTCTCCACGTCGATCACGACCGCTGTGGCCGACAGGGGTGCGCTTCGCTCGACGAGCTCGTCGAGGGCGGCCTCCGCGGCGGTCTGGACGAAGGGGTCCAGGGTCAGGGTGACCGTTCCACCAGCGAGCGCCCGGCTGCGAGCTTCGAGCTCGAAGGAGATCGCGCGACCACGGCGATCCCGCTGCTGCACGTACCTGAAGATGCTCCCGCGCAGAGGCTCGTCGAGGGCCGCCTCCAGACCCTCCAACCCGCGACCATCGTGGCTCGTGACACCCAGGACCTGGGCGGCCAGGGTGCGCGACGGGTAGAACCGAGCAGGTTGGTCGGGCGTCCAGATGGCGTTGCCGGGGTCGAGCGCCTCGACGGCGTCCTCGATCTCCGGAGTGATCTGGGCGGCGAGGGTGACGTCCCGCCGGTTGGTGCGACTCAGCTGCCTCTGGATGTCCTCGGCGTCCTTGCCCAGGACCTCGGCGAGCTGCCGGCTGAGGGCAGGGACGTCCTCGGAGTCGATCACGCTCGGATCGGCATGCACGCTCGGCATCGAGACGGTGGTGGCGAGCAGCGTGCCGTCCCGCGCGAAGATGTCTCCACGGGGTGCGCGCACCGTCACGGCCTGCTGGAACTGCAAGGCGGCCAGCGCCTGGAGCCGCTCGTCTTCCAGCAACATGAGCGGCGTGGCGCGGATGGCCAGGATCACGTACCCGACGGCGACCAGAGCACCGACCACCGCGGCGCGGTACCGCGCACGGCTGAGGACCAGATCCAGGTCCGGGCGGCTCACGGGACCTCCACCACCTTCACCTCGGAGATCAGGGCCAGGCCCTCGGTCGTTCCGCCAACGCGAGCCAGATCACGCCGAGTCGCCAGCTCGAGCTCGAGGCGGTCCTGCTCGGTCCGGAGCTCGCTGAGCTCCAGCTGCGCACCCTCCAGCGCTGCGGCCGTTGCCCGCACATCGACTCGAGACCACGTGTAGAACATCAGCGACGCGATGAGCAGAGCGGCGTACGCGAGGTAGCGCACGACCCCCGTCAGCGAGAGTCCGACGAAGGGGCGGTTCGGGTACCCGACCCAGGCCCGCGTGAGCTGACGCCCTCTGTCCATCGCTTCCTCCGCTGCCACTTCCGCTTCGTTCCGCTGCTACTTCTGCTGGTTGGGGTCTGCTATCGGGGGGACCGCTTCTCCCAGACCCTCAGGCGCGCAGAACGCGCCCGGGGGTTGTCATCACTCGAGGTCACCGGCTTCCTGGTGACGAGCCGCCCAAGGGGGGGCTCCACGGGGTTCCCATAGGGGTCCTTTTCGGTGCCGATGCCCGACAGCTCCCTGAAGCGCTGCTTGACCATGCGGTCCTCCAGCGAATGGAAGCTGATGATGGCCGCCCGGCCGCCGCTCCTCAGCAGCTCGGGCAGGACCCCGAGAAGGGCTTCGAGCTCGCCCATCTCGTCGTTGACCGCAATTCGAAGAGCCTGAAAGGTCTTCGTCGCGGGATGGATGCGTCCGCGGCGGCCGAGGAGATCCTCGACGAGCTGCGCGAGCTCACCCGTGGTCGAAGGGCCCATCTTCTTGATGGCCTTCGCGATTCGCAGTGCCTGGTTCTCCTCGCCGTAGCTGCGGAGGATGCGAGCCAGGGAGGAGACATCAGAGTCCTCGATGAGCTCGGCGGCGGTCCGGCCATCTCGCCCCATCCTCATGTCGAGGGGGGCGTCGTAGCGGAAGCTGAAGCCACGCTCGCCGCGGTCCAGCTGGGGAGAGCTGACTCCAAGGTCAGCGACGAGCCCGTCCACCGGCTCGTCGAGACGGTGGAGAGATGTGGAGAAGCGAGCTCGGATCGCCCGGAAGCGCTCGCCGTAGCCAGCGAGACGCAGGGTGGAGGCTTCGATTGCGTCGGGGTCGCGGTCGATGCCCACCACGGTCGCGCCCGTCTCCAGGAGGCGCTCCGAGTGGCCGCCCCAACCCAGCGTGCAGTCCAGGATCCGCATGCCCGGGGCCACGTCCAGGAGCTGGATGGTCTCTTCGAGAAGGACGCTACGGTGCGGGCTGGGCACTGGCCTGGCGGGTGTATTCCTCGCGCGCTGCGTCCTGCGCCACCTTCCACCGCTCAGGGCTCCAGACTTCGATCCACTCCATGATGGAGATGACGACGCACTCCCTCGTGAGAGCTGCCTGGGTCCGAAGTCGCGCCGGAATCCGGACGCGTCCCTGTCCATCGACTCCAGCGTCTTCGGCGTCGGCGAGCACGCTGTAGAGATAGGGCCGAGCGCCGCGATCGAAGGGACCGTGGTGAGCCATGGGCTGCTCGACGTGCTCACGCCAGTATGCAAGGCTGAAGGCCTTGATCCCGCCGTCAACGCATGTGAGCACGAGCGCATTTATCCCTTCTTCCTTCAGCCTGTGCCGCAGCTTCGCCGGCAGACCGAGACGGCCCTTGGCATCGAGCGACGTGGTGACCTGGCAACGTTCTCCGAGCATCCGCGATGGAGAGAGGGAGCCGGCCTTGCCGCCCCTTCCCTCTCCACAATCTCTCCATTTCGCAGCAACCTTACCGTTCGCCCTCTCCACGGTCCACCACTTTGGACCACCATCTGAGAAAAAAGACGGGAGCCTCGCCCTCAAGCCGCCCAGACGCTAGAGATCGCGCCCCGGGAGCCGAGATCGTGTCCAAGGATCGCACGAAGGTGATCGCGCGGAACAAGAAGGCGCGCCACGACTACGAGCTCCTCGACCGCTACGAGGCCGGGATGGTGTTGACCGGGTCAGAGGTCAAGGTCCTCCGAAACGGCAAGGGCTCGATCGCCCAGGCCTACATCAAGATCAAGGGTGGAGAGGCCTGGCTGCTCCGAGCGAACCTGCCCATCTACGAGCAGGCCTCCTACAACAACCACGAGGCCGACCGCCCCCGGAAGCTCCTCCTGAACAAGAAGGAGCTGAAGAAGCTCAACGTGGCGATCCAGCAGAAGGGGCTGACCATGGTCCCGTTGACCCTGATGTTCCGAGGACCCTGGGTGAAGCTGGAGTTCGCGCTCGCCAGGGGCCGTAAGAAGGGGGACAGGCGCGAGGCGCTCAAGGCGAAGGCCCACAACCGGGACAAGTCGCTCGGGAAGCGCGGCTGAGCGGGCCGGGATAGTCCGCGCGCATGCAGAAGCTGTCGTTCGGATTGGCTGGACTGGCGGTGCTCGGAGGCATCGCGTCCGTCGTCCTCTACGACAACGTCGACACTCGCCTGGTGGCCCTGATCCTCGGCATCGCGGCCATGTGGACCTTGTGCCTCGCCGCGCTGGCCAGCCACCCGATGCTCGGCGTCACCAGCGCCGGCGGACTCGGCACCGCCGTCAGCGCCTACCTCGCCAAGATGCATGCGGGCTCGGGGGGCTCTGTCTGCAACGTCGGAGACGTCTTCAACTGCGACGTCGTCAACACCTCCGAGTGGAGCGAGGTCGGGGGGGTCCCGATCGCGCTGTTCGGAGTCGGTTTCTACTTCGCGATGGGCCTGATCGGCGCCCTCGGGTGGCTGGGCCGCGAGAAGTTCGTGCGCGCTCCGGTGGTGGTCGGACTCGGAGGCATCGTCGCCTCGATCTTCGCCTTCTACCTGATCTATCGGAGCGGAGTGAGCATCGGGGCGTGGTGCCTGTTCTGCATCGGGACCTATGGCCTCAGCTTCATCATCTGCGCGGGCGGCCTGCTCGGAAGCCGCGACCAGGGCTTCACGGCCAACATCGGCGGAGCCCTCTCCGGCAGCGGGGACCGGTCCTTTCTCACCGCCATCCTCAGCGGCATGGCCATCCTCGGCCTCGGCTTCGTGACCTGCGGCAGCCCGATGGACGGCGACGACCTCACACCGCTGTTCTCCAAGGTGGAGGGCGAGGTCGTGGTCCGCGGCGACGAGCCCGTCTACGGCGATCCGGAGGCCACCTACACCCTGGTCGAGTACGCCGACTACGAGTGCCCGTTCTGCGGACGGGTGAGCCCCCAGCTGAAGGAGCTCGTCGATCTCCATCCGGACCTGAAGGTGGTCTTCAAGAACTACCCGCTGTCGAAGCAGTGCAACGAGAACGTGCCCCATGACTTGCACGAGGACGCCTGCTTCGCCGCAGTCGCTGGCACCTGCGCGGGCGCGCAGCGGGCCTTCTGGGACATGAACGCGGCGATGTTCAAGAACCAGGAGTACCTGAGCAGGGACGACCTCCTGTTCGTCGCCTCCGACATCGGCCTCGACCGCGCCGAGTTCGAGGACTGCCTCGACGACCCCGCGATGATGGAGCGGGTCCAGATGGACATCGCAGACGCCAAGCGCGCCGGAGTCGACTCGACCCCCTACATGTTCCTGAGCGGCGTGCACCCCTCCGACGAGTGGATCACGATGGAGTACGCGGTCGAGGGTGCCCACCTCATCCTCACCTCCGTGAAGGAGGGCATCGAGCTGCCACCCGCGCCGCCGAGGCCCGAGCGGTGAGCTCCTGGGTGGAGCTTCGGGCCGTCGTCGCGAGGAGCAGCTTCGAGCGACTCAGCGCCCTGGCCTTCGAACTCGGGGCCAGCGGGGTCGAGGAGGCTGCCGCGCCGGGGTCGCCCCGAGTGCTCCGCCAGCCCTGGGACACCGTGGATGCGCCCTTGCCCTTCAAGGTGATGCTTCGGGCCTGGTTCGCCGAGCCAGCTCGCGACCGCCTCTGTTGCGCATTTTCCGAGGCCGGCTGCGCCGACATCGAGCTCCTCGACGTGCACGAAGAGGACTGGGCGGAGACCTGGAAACACCACCACAAGCGCATCGAGATCAGCTCACGCCTGCGGGTCTCGCCGCCCTGGTGTGCGCGCCCTGGGGACCTCGTCATCCCCCCGGGCAACGCCTTCGGCACCGGGGATCACCCCACCACCGCGGCCTGCCTGGCCGCCATCGACGAGCTCGCCAACAGCTGCCGCAGCTGCCTCGACGTCGGCTGCGGGAGCGGAGTGCTCGCCCTGTCGGCGGCGAAGCTCGGCATGACCGCGACAGGCATCGACATCGATCCCGCGGCGGTCGAGACCGCTCGTGACAACGCCGCAGCCAACCAGCTGGCGGCGAGCTTCTCCGGCATCCCCCTGGCGTCGGTGGAGGGCCGCTTCGACCTCGTGGTCGCCAACGTGTTCGCAGAGGTGCTCACCGAACTGGCTCCGGATCTGGTGCGCGTGACCGGCAGGCACCTGGTCCTGGCGGGGATCCTGACCGCCAGGGCCGAGCCGGTGCTGGCGGCGCTCTCCCCTCCCCTCGCCGTCCGTCGCTCCGTCGAGGAGGGCGACTGGCTGCACCTCCACCTGGAGCGCCTGTGAGCCGGCGCTTTCCCGCCCCACACCTCGGCGCCATCGGCACGCGCGTCGTGCTCGACGCCGCGACCTCACACCACCTGCTGACGGTCTGCCTCGTGCCAAGAGGAGAGCTCCTCCGCGTCTTCCACGGGGGCTGGGAGTGCGAGGCTCGACTCGTCGATGGCAGCGGCGGCGTGGCGGTCCTCGAGCTGGTGGGCGAGGCAACGCCCGTCCGCGCAGGCGATCCCCGCGTGCTGCTGCTGGCGCTGACGCGGAAGCCTGCGTGGGAGCGCGCCCTGCGCATGGTGACGGAGCTCGGAGCGACGGACATCCACCCCTTCCACGCCAGGCACGGGGTCGCGAAGGGTGTACACCTGGACCGGTGGCGCCGAATCGTGGAGGAAGCCGCCCGCCAGTGCGAGAGGGGGATCGCGCCGGAGGTACACGCGCCTCGTCCGCTACCGGAGCTGGTCTCGATGGGACCGGGCCTCGTCCTGTCGCCCGGGGCGCCGATCGCCGCCGCCACCGAGGGCTCCCTGACCCTGCTCGTCGGGCCAGAGGGCGGGCTCCACGCCGAAGAGGTCGAGATCGCCGTGGCGGCTGGCTTCGTCGCGGCGGGCCTCGGTCGGACCGTGCTGCGGGCGGACACCGCGGCCGTGGCCGCCCTCGCCCGCTACGGGCTCAGTTCGTCATCTCGATCCGGACCTGGATGGCGTCCGAACCGATGAGGTCGTCGCGGGTGGTGTCCCAGGCTCGAGCGTTGAACATGATCGCGGCGTCCGTGCGCGCCTTGTTGTACTGCCTCGTGTCCGGGTCGAAGGGAGTGCTCCCGGCCTCGACGTAGTCGTTCTTCGTCTCGCCCGAGAGGTACGCATCGCCATGCAGCAGGGCCTCGCGAGCCCGCAGGTGCGCGTTCGAGGTGGCCCAGGTGACCGTGAACAGGTGGAACATCGCCACCACGATCACGACGATGCCGAAGGCCATGAGCATGGTCTCGACGGCCGCCTGGCCACGGCGACGGATCCGCGAGCGCCGCATCGACTCAGTGCCGGAACTTCGAAGCTTCACTGGCCCATGGGGAGCTGCCGGACGCGAAGGCGTCTCGTGGGTTTGTGTTCGCGGAGGCACCGCCAGCGCTGGTGCTGGAGGACCACTCGATCATCCCGGCGAGCCGGGCTCGGTATTCGTCGACCATCGCCAGCCGGGCGAAGCGCGTCCCGGCGCCGTTCCAATACGGCCCGGCCGGATCGGTGTTGCCCGTCCGCTGAGCCTCCGAAGCGCGCGTGGGACCCACCGAGCCACCAAACGGCTTGGCGACGGCGACGGCCTCCATGCGGTCGGAGTCGCCGGTCGTGGAGCCGCCGAAGTAGCCGCCGTCACCCCCCCCGGCGCTGTAGGCGACGTCCAACAGGGCGGTTCGCATCGTGCCCTGGACCGAGCTCATGACCCAGACGTCGGGCTCGTCGTCATCCTTGTAGTACCAGGTGGCCAGCTCGTGGGTCTTCGCGCTGGGGACGATCCCCGAGGGGATGCACCCGATGGCCGTTCGGCACAACAGCAGGACCGGGTAGTTGAACTTGGTGTCCTGGACCCGCTCGAGGTTGGCGATGGCGGGGGTGCGGACGTAGCCGTTGAGCAGGGTGCCATCGACGCGGTAGTCGGGGCGCCCCTCGTAGGTGGCGCTGTTGAAGATGTTGTCGTGCATGGTGGAGCCGGTCCCGGCCGTCCCACGCACGTTGGCGTCCATCGTGTTCAGGCCCGTCTGGATCGCGGGGCTGATGGTGCGGTCGTAGGCGGCTGCATCGACGAAGTCCTGAGCCAGCTTCTCCAGCTGGATCTTGCAGCCCTCGATGTAGGTCTCGGCGAGGTCACTCTGGGCCTGACAGTCACACTGGTTGGGCCAGGGCTGGGCGATGAGCTGGTCGCGACACTCTGCGGCCTTGTCGACGATGGCCTGGTTGAGGATCACCAGGCGGTTCAGCTCCTGTGCCTCTCGATAGGCCGCGGCGTAGGCTGCGGCGTCGGCCGCGTTCTGCATGCGGATCTTGTCGTTGACGACGATGCCCATGTTCGTCGCGAGGGCAACGAAGATGACCATCCCGAACATGCAGAGCGCGATGAAGATCGCGGCCTGTCCTCGCCGACCCCGTCTCATTCGCACTCCATGCGGTTGTCCGCGTAGCGATAGGCAAGCGAGGTGACCCCGCCCCGCGAGAGCGCCCCAGCACTCTCGTACTCGCACTCGGGGGGGCCCATGGTCACGGACATGCTCACCGTCATGTCCCCCATGACCTGCCGAAAGCCGGGCGTCTGGGCCTCCCAGTTGAACCGCGAGGTGACCTTGCCCAGCTCGTCGTCGAAGGTGAGCTCGACGTCGTTGTCGTTGTAGTCGGTCATGCGCCCGGTCAGCAGATCACGGGCCAGAGCGTCACCGTCGTCGCTGACCTGCTGCGCCCGGGCGGACATCCACGTCGTGTAGTTCACGTAGTGGATGGCGCCGAGGTAGTAGCCGTACTCCACCACCGCAAACAGGAGCGCAAAGATGACCGGGATCATCAGCGCGAACTCGGTGGTGCTCTGACCGCGACGCACGCGCCCTCCGAGGGGACACTGTACTGCAAAGCAAGAACCGCGCCGAGCGCTCCCAGCGCGATTCCAGTTACTTGCGTCGCTCGCAGTGGGACGACAACGCCCCACTGCGACGGACCTGGTTCAGTCCTCGCGGCGCCGCAGCATTCCCATCGCGAGCAGCGTCGCGAGGAAACCACCCAAGCCGAGGCCGGTCGCGCAGCCCTTCTCCGAGTCGATGGTCACGACCTGGACGAACTGCTGGTAGAGCGTGTCCTTGGGGTAGACGGCGATCTCGGTGAAGTCCCAGACCTGGGTCCCGTCGGGGTCCTGCGCCACGACGTAGACCTGGTAGAGCTCGCCAGTGCTGCCTTCGGGGAGCTCGGAGGGCGCGGTCCAGGTGATGTTCGCCGCGGAGGTGTTGTCTGCCGTTCCTCCGTCCTCGTCCATGCTCCACACGTAGATGGGCTCCTGACCATCGGCGTCGTAGACGAAGACGCTGAGCTGGATGCTCTCACCGATCTCGCAGGCGGTCTGGGTCATGTCGATGCCGCCGACGATGATGGGCGCCGAGCTCACCTCGAGGCAGGCGTCGTCGACCAGCCCGTTGCAGTCGTTGTCGATGTCGTCGCAGATCTCGACGGCGCCCGGATTCACCTCCGGATCGACATCGTTGCAGTCCAGGTTGACCTCTGCGTAGCCATCCCCATCGTCGTCGTAGAGCGTGGTCTGCTCGTCGATGGTGCCATCGCAGTCGTTGTCGCGGCGATCCGCGGACTCGGGAGCCCCCGGGTAGGTGTTGGCGTCCTGATCGTCGCAGTCGCCGTCTTCCTCCGTGAAGGCGTCGCCGTCGTCATCGGCCCCTGTGGTGCCCTCGTCGATGGTGCCATCACAGTCGTTGTCCGCGCCGTCCGAGATCTCAGCCGCCTTGGGGTAGCTGTTGATGTCGTTGTCGTCGCAGTCGTAGACGTCGCCGGTGTCCTCTGGGATCTCGCCGTAGCCGTCACCGTCGTCGTCCGAGTCGTCCGCGCTGGTGTTCAGCAGGACGGGGATGGAGGCGTAGCTGGCGGTCGCGGAGGCGTCGATGACCTCGACCAGGAGGGTGTCGACTCCCGGATCGAGGTACTCCATCGGGATCTCGACCTCGACGTGACCGGAGGCATCCGAGGCGGTGCACTGAGCGACCGTCGCGCTCAGCTGGACAGCGCTCTTGACGCGGCAGCTCAGCGAGGTCGCCGGCTGGTTCACGTCGAAGATGTTCAGCTCCATGATGACGGGGTCCGTCGTCAGGTGGCGGTAGCCCGGCTCGGGAGACCGGATGACCACCGTGGGAGACTCGTTCTCCGGGTCCTTGCCAGAGTTGCCCTGGAGGTTGACGTTGATCTCCGGGTACTCCTGGTCGTCCGAGTGGACCGACAGCGTGCAATAGGAGGCGCTCGTGTCGTCCGGGGTGTAGGTCACCTCGAGCAGGGTCTGCGTGTCGCCGGCGAGGATCTTGGTGTCCCCGTCCTCCTCCGCGTAGGACCAGGTGATCTTGAAGTCCTCGTCGCAGCTGTCGTCGACGGTGGGGGGTGTGAGCGTCAGGTCTCCATCGCCGGCGTTGGCGACCTCGATGTACCGGACCTCTGAGAGATCGGTCCAGACGTGGCCGAAGTCGACCGTGCGCGGCTTGACGATCGCGCGGCCCTCGCCCTTCTCCGCCTCGCCCTTGAGGTAGATGATGGCGCGGGTCTCGTCGAGGTCGGCGTAGTACTCCGGGTCCTCGTTGTCTTCTCGGAGCTGCGAGTGCGTCTCGACGATGAGCGAGCCATAGATCTCGCCCACGTTGACAGGGGCGAAGGAGACATCGACCGGGATCTGACAGCCCGCGTCGAGGACGAAGAGGACCTGGTCGTCTCCCTGGTTGTCGGGGGTGCCCGTGTCATCGACGGGCTCGTCGGTGTCGTCACTGGTGTCGCCCGTGTCGCCGCCGCCGCTGTTGCCGAGGAGCGGGATCGTGGCGACACCGCCGTTGGACGGATCGTTGCTCACGATGATGACATCGGCTGTGTCGCCGTCCATCGTGGTCGGGCTGTACGAGAGGTAGACCTGGACCGACTCGTCCTTCTCGAGCGTGATGCCCGCGAGGTTGCCCAGGATGGCGAACGGCGAGTCACTGGGGGTGATGGTCGCCGTGGTCAGCTCCAGCGGATCGTCTCCGACGTTGAGGATGTCGAAGGACTGGACGGCGTTGCTTCCGACGTCGACCTCACCGAAGTCGATCACGTTGACCGACAACACCATCAGCGGATCGGGCGCGGGGCTCATGTCCTTTGCCTCGCCCTCTTCCTCGTCGGGGTCGGCGGTGTCGCCGCCCTCGGGGCAGGAGATCAGCGCGGTGTTGAAGTTGAACTCGAAGTCGGTGTCCCGCCCGTGACCTTCAGAAACGGAGGACACCCCCATCGGGAGGTCACCCGTGTTCTGGATCGAGATGGACCTGAGCTCTGCGTCGCCGTGCTCCACGAGACCGAACTCGACCCACTGGGAGCTGATGACCATCTCGGGGTAGTCGAGGAGGATGAACTCCTGGGCGGGCTGGGGACACCCCAGCAGCGCGACGGGCAGAACGCCGAGTGGCAGGAGATAGCGCAGTTTCATGCTGGCTCCGCTGGTTCCGGTTTGGGCTGGTCGCCGGAAGGCGAAGTTCGCCTCCCAGCCTGGAACAGCGCGCATCATATCCCAGCGGAACTGGGCTCGCAGGCCCTATGGCCGACCCTACAGCAGGTGGCCTGACTTGGCCTTCTTCGTCTGCAGGTAGAAGGCGTTGTGACGATTCGGCGAGGTCTTCAAGGGGATCCTCCCCACGACGGGCAGCCCAACCCCGTCGAGGCCGTGGACCTTGCGCGGGTTGTTCGTCAGCAGCACCACGGACCGGACTCCCAGAGCCACGAGCATCGCCGCAGCCATGTCATACCGTCGCAGATCGTCAGCGAAGCCGAGGGCCTGGTTCGCCTGGACCGTGTCGAGCCCGTCGTCCTGCAGCGCATAGGCCCGGATCTTGTTGACCAGGCCGATCCCGCGTCCCTCCTGCGGTAGGTAGAGGACCGCGCCGCGCTCGGCCCTCCCGAGAAACCGGAGCGCCGCTTCCAACTGGTCGCGGCAATCGCACTTGAGGCTGCCCATGACGTCGCCCGTGAAGCACTCGGAGTGCAGGCGGACTGGCACCCCCTGACGACCCTCGACGTCGCCGCGAACGACCGCACCGAGCTCGGCGCCAGTCGACGCTCGGAACCCGATCACCCGAAACTCACCGTAGCGTGTGGGGAGCCTGGCCTCCGCGACCTTCTCGATCCCTGGCAGCCTGCTCGGGGAGATGCCTTTGCGGGCTTCCATGTGCTCCTCCTTGGCGACTGCCAGGAGGCAGTCGCGTGGGCTGATGCCCTTCACGGCGGGGGCGCCGTCGGCCACGCGATGTGCCGGACTGCTATGGGACGCGGGGTGATGAACCTTGCGTCTGTGAACCTCTATCCCGTCGGCGAGGTGGTCAAGGAAGAGCGAGGGCCGAGCATGGCTGCTCGGCCCAGGCGGTCGGCGGGTCTACCTCGATCTGGATCTAGGCGTTCAGCGCGTTCTTCAGGCGCTTGCCAGCGCGGAAGACCGGAATGCGGCGGGGAGGCACCTGGATGACCTCGCCGTTCTTGGGGTTGTGTCCGCTGAAGGGCTTGCGACTCGACACGGAGAAGGTCCCAAAGTCGGAGATGGTCACCTTGTCGCCGCTGCTCAGCGCGTCCTGGATCGCGGCGGTCAGTATGTTGATGTAGTTCGCGGCGCGGACCTTGGGGATCTGGGCGCGCTCTGCGAGCTGTTCGGTCAAGTCTGCCTTGTTCATGTGGTCTCCAGAACGTTGAAATTATCTTAATTCTTAAAGTGGTACCTGAGAACCAGCTTCCTGCCCTTTGCCCAGGTCATGCTCGCTCATCTCCGATACGAGGCAAGCTGCTATAGGCCTTTTACCTCGGGAATCTCGAAGTTGCACAGCGGAGCGTGCTTTTTTCGCCCGACCCAGGGTGGACCCGCGCCAACAGCGCGCTCGCAAGCCAAAAGACAGATAGGCCCGAATTATGAAAATACTATTCAGGCCGTGTTCGGCGGTGCTTCGGGCGCCAGATCTCGCGACGGCCGCGAAGCAGCGGTGACCGCAGCCAGCCCCCCCTCACCTGCAGGCTGCGCTCCAGGTTCCGGAAGTGTGCGCTGAGGGCTCCGGGCTGTTCTCCGTCGACGTCCAGGAGGACCGGGGCCCCACTCCTGGACACTGCCCGGAGCTCAGAGCAGTACACACGCCGGGCACCCGGGACCCGCCAGGCGCTGCCATCGTAGAGCCGCCAGCTGCTCGCGACGTTTCGGACCCTGCCTTTCGTCGGCAGGAGCGTGAGGTCGAAGAACCCGTCGTGCATCGAGCCACCCTTGCCGAGGTTCATGCCGCCCCCGCAGTAGTGCCCGTTGCACACGAAAGCCGACAGGAGCGTCCCGTCCCAGACGCCATCCCCGGCGGGGCCGGTCCAGCTGACATCGACGTGCGGCGGGTCGAACTCCATGAGGGATCCCAGCGTGGCATGGAGGAAGGTCACGCGACCACCGAAGCGCTTGCTGGCGCGGTTGGCGCGATGCACGACGTCGCCATTGGCCCCGAAGCCCGCGACGTTGATGAAGATGCGGTGCCCCTCCTGGGCGTCGTGGGCGACGAAGCGGACGTGGCCGACATCCGTCGGGAGCGTCATCCCGGTAGCGGCCACCCAGAGGGCATCTTCGAGAGTTCCAGGAGCCCGAAGGGAGCGGGAGAGATCGGAGCCCGTTCCCCAGGGGATGATCGTGTACACGACCTGAGGTCGCCGCGGCTGGTCGTCGCAGAAGAAGCCATTGACGACCTCGTTGCAGGTCCCGTCCCCACCGACAGCGGCGACTATGTCGGCCCCATCGTCGATGGCCCGGGCCGCGAGCTCCGTCGCGTGTCCCGGACCCTCGCTCACCCGGACTTCGCCCTGCGCGAAGGCGCGGTCCACCGCCCTCCGAAGTTCGTCGACACGCTGACCAGCTCGCCCGGCGGCTGCGCGCGGATTCAAGACGCAGACGATGCGCTCGGTCTCGTTGCGCGCGCGCGCGTCCGGGCGAAAGTCGTTGGTCGAAGGGACCTTGTGGCGCCAGCTCGAGCGAGACATGACCCGGTCATAGCGCGCGCATACCCACAGAGAAAGAACGCCCGGTCGACTGACCGGGCGTCCGAGGCGGTGAGGTTCGGGGGTAGTGCCGCCGAGCCTCTAAAACGTCTCTCTCCGCCCCAGATACCAGCAAGCTCCGTGCCACTCTCCGTCCGCGCCCCCAACCTGCGGTATTTGCTGCACTTACGGAATTCGATCCAAACCAAGGCGCAGGTTTCGCCCGGAAACCACGACACTCATGTCGTGGTTGGCTCTTCCAGCCATGTCTGCAGCCGGTCTGCCAGCTCCCAGGGCCTCTCTTCCGGGTGCAGGTGGCGCGCTCCAGGGATGGTCGAGAGCCGGCCTGGCGGCACGAACCCCCGCACGGTCGCCAGGGGACAGAGGGGATCACTGTCGCCCCATATCGCTGAAATCGTGGATATTTCCCGACGCACCACGAGCGGCTGACGTGCCACGTCACAGATCCACTCGGCCGCAGTCCGGCGCACCACCTTCGACCCGAGCATGGGTTCCAGGAGCATGACAACGATGTCGCGGTCCATCACATAGGGGTTGGTGACGAGCCTGCGCAGGCCCATGCTGGACGGCATCCATCTCCGGAGGGTCCAGGGCCGGAACAGGACCTCGGCCAACACCGTCGGGCCGAGGCGTGCCATCGCTCGGAGCATGGGGTCGGGCCGGATCAGGGTTCCGTTTGTCAGGACCACCGCGACATCTGCGCGAGATGCCAGGGCGACCGGCACGGCCAGTCCGTGGGCTACCAGCGCACCCGCGCCCAGCTCGGAGATGATCTCGTCCAGACGGGCCGCGAGCGCAGCGACTCCGTGGACGCCGGCCTCGAGCAGCTCCAACGCGACGGTGCGGCGTGGCGCGAGTCTCGCCTGGACAGCGCGAAAGAGCCGGCCGCTGATCGGCGGCCCAGTCACGAACAAGACCGGAGTCCCCCGGGCCCCATTCGCCCAGCCTGTGCACCCGGAAACTACGACTCGCTGCACCGCTTCCTCGGCCCTTGTTAGCGTCCCTAGCCGCACCGAGCGCCGCGGGCCAACACCGATCGCCGTAAAGCGGCTTGTGAGGGAGGTGCACGGGCATTAAGAGGCGGTTTCACTCGGACAATCGAGGACCCTCCGGCGTGTACGACCTCGTCATCCAGGACGCGACCATCGTCTCGAGTGAGGGCCGCCTCGTCGCGGACATCGCCGTCGAGGACGGAGCGATCGCCTATGTCGGCCCGCGCGCTCCCGGGCGCGCCCGCGAGAAGTTCAGCGCAATCGGACAGTTCGTGATGCCCGGCATCATCGACCTCAACGTCCACATGCGCATCCCGGGGAACGAGGATCTCGAGTCCTGGGAGACGGCGAGCCGTGCCGGGATGACCGGAGGCGTCACCACCATCATCGATCGTCCCTCCGGTAGCCGCCCCACGGTCAACCGGGAAAACCTCGCCGAACGCCGAAAGGCGGCCCGAGGCTCCCGGGTGAACTACGGCTTCTGGGCTGCAGGGACCAGCAACAACCTCGACGAAGCGCGGGCGATGCTCGACGCTGGGGCGGTGGCAATACACGCGGACCTGTCTCAAGAGGACGGGCCCCTGGGCATTGACGACGACGGCCTGGTTCAGCTCTTCGAGCACGCCGTCGGCACGATCGGGGTCCAGGCGGAGCAGGCAGGGGTCATCGAGCACACCCGGGCAGATCTCGGCGACATCGAGAATCCGGAGCACAACCGGGTCCGGCCACCGAACGCATCCGAGGCGGCCGTCATTCGCCTGATCGAGCTGGTCCGCGCCACCAATCGGCGGGTCCACATCTCCTCGCTGAGCACCGCCCGCGAGCTCACGCTGCTCGACCCCCTCAAGGGTGACCTGCCGATCACGACCGAGATCTCTCCCCACCACCTGTTCTTGAACAGCGACACCCAGAAGAAGACCGGCTCCAAGCTGAAGATCAACCCTCCCCTTCGCGACGAGCTGGACCGCCGTGCGCTGTGGACGGGTCTCAAGCGCAACCGGATCGATGTCATCGGAAGCGGACATGCGGGGTACCGAACAAACGTCAAGAACGTGCCGTACTGGGACGCACCGGCTGGGATTCCGGGGATCGAGACCACGTTCATGCTCCTGATGTCCGCGGTCCATCACGGGCGCCTCGGCCTCGAGCGCATGGTCGCGCTGTTGTCGGAGAACCCGGCGAAGATCCTGGGTCTGGAGAAGAAGGGGCTCATCAAGCAGGGCTATGACGCGGACCTCGTCCTCTTCACCGAGGGCCAGCTCCAGCGCTTCGACAAGAGCCAGCTCGAGTCCAAGGCGAACTGGTCGCCATACGTCGGCCGCGAGCTCGCTGGCAAGCCGGAGCTCGTCGTGGTCAACGGGCGCATCGTCTCCCGCCGCGGCGTGATCGCCGATGACGAGGGCCGCGGGCGCGAGGTCGTGGTCATCCGGAGCTGAAGCCCGACGCCGGCTTCGGGGCCGGCCGCCAGCCTCCCGAAAAGAGACCCGGCGCCGGGCGGTGAATCAGCTCTCTGCCGGGACCGGCGTGAGCCCGGCGGCTCCGAGCACGAGATCCCGGATCCGGTGCCGGAGCTCGGGCTCGAGGAGCAGACGATCGCGGACCTTCTCCCTCCCCTGGCCCAGGCGCTCCTCTTCGAGCGAATACCAGGCGCCGCTCTTGGCGAGGACGCCGTGCTCGACGCCAAGGTCGATGAGCTCGCCGAGCTGGCTGATGCCCTCGCCGAAGCGGATCTCGAACTCCGCCGTGCGGAAAGGCGCTGCGAGCTTGTTCTTCACGACGCGGGCCCGCGTCCGGTTTCCGATGAGCTGTCCGTCCGCGGCCTTGATGGACCCGATGCGACGAATGTCGATCCGGACGCTGGTGTAGTACTTCAGCGCGTTTCCGCCAGTGGTGACCTCCTTCGGGCCGAAGCCCATGCCGCCGATCTTCGCGCGAAGCTGGTTGATGAAGATGCAACAGCACCGAGTTCGGGACACGACGCTCGTCAGCTTGCGCATGGCCTTGGACATCATCCGGGCCTGCAACCCGACCTGGAGATCGCCCATCTCCCCACTGATCTCGGCCTCTGGAACCAGCGCGGCCACGGAGTCGATGACGACGATGTCGACAGCGCCGGAACGGATGAGCTGCTCTGTGATCTCGAGCGCCTGCTCGCCGGAGTCCGGCTGACTCATCAGCAACTTCGGAAGGTCCACGCCGAGTCGTTGGGCGTAGGCAGGATCGAGGGCGTGCTCGGCATCGACGATGGCGGCGATGCCCCCCTCCTTCTGGACGGCGGCGATGGCGTGGAGGGCCAGCGTCGTCTTTCCTGAAGCCTCCGGGCCGAAGATCTCGACCATCCGGCCGCGCGGGAGACCGCCGACACCGAGGGCGATGTCGAGGCCGTGGGAGCCGGTCGAGATGGGTGCGCCGACCTGCTCCGCGACGCTTCCGTCGAGACGAAGGACGGCTCCTGCGCCGTACTGCCGCTGGATGGCGGCGATGGCGGACTCGAGCGCGGCGAGTCGGTCTGGGTGGTGATTCTGGTGTCTCACGGATGTCTCCGGTTGTCGTGGGGAGACGTGCCCCCCGGGGTTGTTGAGAGGGGGCGCCGAAAGACCACGGGGCAGCCATCCTTCGAGCGACGTGTGACTCGAAGAGGCTCGCCCTCGCGCGGGTCGGCGGGAAGACAGGTGCTCGCGACCTCGACGAGGGCACCATCGGGCATCTCGACGAGAGCGCCCGGTGGATCGACCTGGTCCAGGACGGCGAGGCCGAGGATCGGGATCATGGGCTCACCTCGCTCTGCGTGCGGAAGGCGATGGCTTCTGCGACGTGGTGCAGATCGACCACACCCACGCCGTCCAGATCCGCGATGGTCCTCGAGACCTTCAGGACGCGGTCGTGTGCGCGACCGGAGAGGCCCATCTTCTCGGCCGCGTCCCTGAGCATGCGACGGGCCGGCTGTGTCGGACGCGCGGCCGCCCGCACCTGTGGTCCGTCGAGCTGAGCGTTGCAGGCAATCGGCATGTCCTCGTAGCGCGCGACCTGCATTCGCCGGGCTGCCTCGACACGCCCCCGGATCTTCCGTGAGGGCTCGGTGGCCTCGGCGCCGTAGAGGGCGTCACCGTCCAACGAACCGACCTGGACGTGCAGGTCGATGCGGTCCAGCAGGGGGCCGCTCATCCGGGAGCGGTACCGCTGCACCTGGGAGTCGGTGCAGCGACAGGGATGCCGCCGGTCCCCGAGGTACCCACACGGGCAGGGATTCGCGGCGGCGATCAGGGTGAAGTCCGCCGGAAGCCGAACCGTGCCGGCGGCTCTGGCCAGGATGATCTCACCGCTCTCCAGCGGCGCGCGCAATAGCTCGAGGACCTGGCGCGAGAACTCCGGCATCTCGTCCAGGAAGAGCACTCCGTTGTGGGCGAAGCTCGCCTCTCCCGGCGTGAGCTTGCTGCCACCGAGGAGTCCGGCTGTCGAGATGCTGTGGTGGGGGCAGCGAAACGGCCGGTCTTCCAGCAGCCCACCCCCGTTGTCGAGGAGCCCGGCGACCGAGTGGACCCGCGTGGCCTCGAGGGCTTCTTCGAAGGTCATCGGCGGGAGGATGCTCGCGATGCGGGCGGCGAGCATGGTCTTCCCGCAGCCCGGCGGTCCGATGAGGAGCACGTTGTGCCCGCCAGCGGCAGCGATCTCCAGCGCCCGCTTGGCGATCCCCTGACCGCGGACCTCCGCCATGTCATTGCTGTCGACTCGCCGTAGGAGGATCGGTGCCCGCGCCTCGGGGAGCTTCCCCTCGCCCCTCAGCCAGGCAACGACCTCTGACAACGAGTCCGCCGACCACGCCCGAACACCCGGAACCAGCGCGGCCTGGGCCGCACACGCGGATGGGAGGATGATCCCGTCGAGCCCCCGCTCGGCCGCGAGCATCGCCAGGGGCAGCGCACCGGGCACCGCTCGCAGCTCTCCGGAGAGCGACAGCTCACCAGCAAAGGCGTAGCGATGGAGCAGGTCCTTCGGAATGTCCCCCTTGGCAGCGAGCACCGCCAGGGCGATGGGGAGATCGAACCCGGTCCCCCCCTTTCGGATGTCAGCCGGTGCGAGGTTGATGGTCACCCGCTTGCACGGGTACTCGAACTCCGCCGCGACTATGGCGCTGCGAACACGCTCGACACTCTCCCGAACGCTGTTTGCGGGAAGCCCCACAATCGTCGTCCTCGGCAGACGCCGGGCAAGGTCCGCCTCGACCTCGACGGGGTGGGCCTTGACGCCAATGACGGCGCCGGTCAGTGTAGTGGCTCCCACGTGTCCTCCGACATGATGCCGGAGAGCAATGCAGAACCGGTGCCAGCAGGGCCGCCCGTCCAACTCCCTGAAATCACACAGGCGCGGCAAAACCGACCAGGGAATTCGACAGGGGGGCCTTGGAACTCGACCCCTGTGTGTAGCCTACACAACGGGCTCGAATTCCCCTGAGGGCTCATGCCCTGCAGATACGCAGGACCACAAACAGAGAGACCCCCCGGGAGCCAAGAGGCTCGACCGGGGGGTCTGAGGTGTGGACGGCGATGACCTACTCTCCCACCGCGTGACCGCGGCAGTACCATTGGCGCTGGGAGGCTTGACTTCCGTGTTCGGTATGGGAACGGG